>Ga0193958_1000392_pt1 | contig 16592 bp, 11 predicted proteins | sample FB_1_MG_FD_140320 | JGI IMG/M metagenome (GOLD analysis project Ga0193958, IMG submission 140320) | Microbial mat bacterial communities from the Broadkill River, Lewes, Delaware, United States - FB_1_MG | ecosystem: Environmental > Aquatic > Freshwater > River > Microbial mats | place: USA...
AGGGTGGCGCAAAGCGCCAGACCAAGCAAAAAAAGCAAAGCGATTTTTTGCGCAGGGCCGAGCAAGCCTGCGAGCCCTGAAACGTAGCGACGCAAGGCGAAGCCGCAGCGGAGGCCCATAAATCAAACTACACTATAATATAAGTACAAAAAAAGCCGCTAAGTCTATATTAGACTTAGCGGCCAACAAAAGTGAAAAGAGTCAGCTTACATATTTTCGATAATAGCATCGCCAAACTCAGAGCACTTCAACAACTTCGCATCATCCATTAAGCGGTGGAAGTCATAAGTAACTGTTTTCTTTTGAATAGCACCTTCAATACCTTTTACGATAAGATCAGCAGCTTCGTTCCATCCCATATAGCGGAACATCATCTCACCAGAAAGAATTACAGAACTAGGGTTCACTTTATCTTGCCCAGCATACTTAGGAGCCGTACCATGAGTTGCTTCAAAGATAGCCTTACCATTTGTATAGTTAATATTTGCACCAGGAGCAATACCAATACCCCCAACAATAGCAGCTAGAGCATCAGAAACATAGTCTCCGTTTAGGTTTAGGGTAGCAATTACATCATACTCTGCAGGACGAAGAAGAATCTGCTGCAAGAACGCATCAGCGATTACATCTTTTACAATGATCTCCTGGCCATTGTTATCAATCACCTGCCAAGGTCCACCATCCAAATCTTGTGCATTGTAGTCACGTTTAGCCAAAGCATATCCCCACTCTTTGAATTTACCTTCAGTAAACTTCATAATGTTTCCTTTGTGGACCAAAGTTACTGATTTGCGATTATTCGCAATAGCATAGTCAATAGCTGCTTTAACTAGACGCTCGGTTCCTTCAATAGAAACAGGCTTAACACCTAGTGAAGCCGTTTCAGGGAAGCGAATTTGGCTAACACCCATTTCCTCAATGAGGAATTTCTTCACCTTATCATTTTCAGGGGTTCCCGTAAGGTACTCAATACCAGCATAAATATCTTCTGTATTTTCACGGAAGATAGTCATATCAACTAACTCAGGCTTTTTTACGGGAGAAGGCACTCCTTGGAACCAACGCACAGGACGCACGCAAGCGAAAAGATCAAGTTTTTGACGCAAAGCCACATTTAGTGAGCGAATACCTCCACCAACAGGAGTGGTTAATGGTCCTTTAATTGCCACTAAGTACTCATCAATAGCATCTAAGGTAGCCTGTGGCAACCATTCTTGAGTCGCATCAAAGGCTTTTTGACCAGCCAATACTTCTTTCCACTCAATTTTGCGCTCGCCAGCATAAGCTTTCTCTACAGCAGCATCAAAAACGCGAACAGAAGCAGCCCAAATATCAGGACCAATGCCGTCTCCTTCAATAAAAGGAATAATAGGTTGATTAGGCACTTGCAACTGCCCTTCTTTCATGCTAATTTTTTCTCCACTCATGGATCGTATAGTTGTGCAAAATGAAATAAATGATTTAGCCCCCTTTAGGAGCGCTCAAATTTACATTATTTATACTAGATAATGAAGCTTGCTATCTCTTTTTCACTGGAGTAACCGCCCCAACCCTTTCTAGTCTAATTTGTCTGTCTTAAATCTCTTCTAAAGCCAATGGCAATAACTCAAAAGCCGCTAACTCTCGTTTTGTCTCTTCCCAGTTTTTACTATAGCCTAACAAAAATCCTCCGCCACCAGCACCACATAATTTCAATAAATAACTCCCCCCCACTAAGCCATTCTGCCAAACGGCCTTAAACTGAACAGGAATCATTCGCTGAAAAAATTGATACTGAAGCGCTGAAATTTGCCCAAAAGCCCTAGCCAATGCCTCATTTTCCTCTGCCAGAAAAGCCCGAATCGCTTCCTGATGCCCCAAAGCAAGCGCCTCTTGTGCTACTGGTGGAAAATCTGCCTGTGCACAAGCCTGCAAATAATGCTGTACCAAAGGAGCTGTCTGCCGCGCAATGTTTGTATTCAATAAAAAAAGTTGAACCCGACTACTCTCCCCTAAACAAATTTTTTGTGCCAATATTTCACTCCGCCCATCTTGCCAAAATAATCCTTTTCTGAGATAGGAAACTAAAGGGTCTATACCCGAACTCTGCCCATGAAAGGCCATTTCTATCCGCGCCAAAGTCAAAATTAACTCCTCTCCCCTAACCCTTTCCCCTCTTGCATAGCGCTCATAAACCGCAGCAACTAAACTCCCTGAACTCCCCAAACCATATCCATGTGGAATATTACTCTGCAACCAAATCCCCCTTCTCAAGTCTTCCTCAAGCCCCCTCAAATCAAGGCAACAATCAGAAGACATACTGTTAATAAGCAGCTGTAACCCCTTCTGAGAAGATTCTCGACCCTTAGCATTAGAGGATTCCCAAGACCAATTGGCCCGATAGGCCCAAAAGGGCAAAGCCAAAGCAGGCGCAGCTTGCATAATGCTGTATTCTCCAAACAGGAGCAGTTTCGCAGGATAAGCAGTTGACATAGTTCTAACGTTATTTTGGGCCAAAGCTACAATATTACCTATAGAGCTTCTCCTCTTGCATGTTTTTTATGAATGTATTAAACTCATTTTTTTCTCTAACAACAATTACTATCTGCTTGTTTTGGGGCTGCCCCTTCGGCCCTCTGGGCCTTCGGGTCGGGCTGTGTCGTGGCTCGCAGGTTTGCTCGGCCCTGCGCGGGCTATGCCCGCTAGGTCTGCGGCTGCGCCGCCCCACTTTCCATCCCTCAGCCAAGTCGCTTCGCTCCTTTGCGGCGGCTTCGCCGCCTGCTAAACGCAAAGAAAGATAAGCCAAAAAATAAACATCCCCATTGATAAATTTAAGGGGAGTAATTTTAAATGCCCAAACGCCCCGCAGGGATTCCTTAAGGGAATCCCGTAAAGGGGTGGGTGGGCGGGAATATATTGAAGCAGGCCGAGCGAAGTGAGGCCTACCGCTTAAAAGGGACAGACAAAAGGCCAGAGCAGAAAGAATAAAGTGAAAAGCAAAAGTGGAGCAGGCCAGACCAAGGAGCAAGTAATAACAAGCGGCGCCGCATAGCGGCAGCCAAACTAGGCTTTGTCTAGCTTGGCTGCCAGCCCCAAAATAAAAAGCCACTCTATTTTATAGAGTGGCTAAAACAAGACTTTATTATCTACCTAATTAAGGCTTATAGGTATTATTCTTTCTGTTGATATCCGCCATGCGACCAGAAGGATCAATCTCCATACTAATAATATTCTTTTGTTTGATGGGCAATTCTAACTCATAAGTCTTGTGGGTCCAACGCCAATCAGGCATTACATTATACTCCAAGTACATATTTTCATTGGTTTTGGCACCTCTCATAATAGCCAAGGGAATATGAAAACAAGCTGTTTTTTCCTCTTTGCCGTCTTTATAAGTAACGACCAAATCCACAGGCATAGGCATACGGCCATTTTTAATACCTGTCTTTTTGTGTACACTTTCTAAGCGCTCAAGCTGAACCAAAGTTTTTCCTCCTTTCTTTTTCACCTCATTCACTGCATAATCAATAGTATGTGTGCTATTGACCCAATACTCACGGTACCAATCGAGCTCTAAACCCGCATGTTTCTCCACAATTCGAATAAAGTCATTGGGATTTGGATGTTTGAATCGCCAATTATAGTAATAATCTAACATTGCCTCTTTGAGTACTTTTTTGCCAACAATGTATTCTAATTGATGGACAAAAACAGCCCCTTTATTATAAGAAGCTGCACCATAAGCGGCATTACTCATAAAATGATCTGCATGTGTACTTAGGGGTTCTTCCACTCCACTTTTGGCCAATTGTTTATAACCTGCGTAAGAATAATAGTGAGGATTTTCTCCTTTCTTTAGTTGGCCATCCAAATAAGCAGTAACGATATTAGTAGCATAAGAAGTAAAACCTTCATCCATCCAAGCATAAAGCGCCTCATTAGTTCCCATAAGCATCTGATACCAAGTATGCATAAGTTCGTGCACCATCACGCCTTGCAAACTAGAAGGGGCGCGATTTCCAGTAATAAGCGTAGCCATAGGGTATTCCATACCACCATCACCTCCTTGAATAAAGGAATATTGTCGGTAAGGATAATTGCCAAAGCGTTTTTCAATATAACCAAAAGCCTTTTTCATTTTTTCCTGTGAGCCCTTCCATGTTGCTTTATAATCTGCATCATCTTGATAGAAGAAGTGAATCTTAGTCGTGTCATCTAATTGGACCACATCATGAATATAATCTGGATCCGCTCCCCATACAAAATCGTGTACATTTGGGGCGATAAAATGCCAAGTGAGACGCTTTTTGCCTTTTAGATCAGCTCTTTGACCTACATCTTCATAGCCATGCCCCATTTCATTGGGGTTTTGGAGGTAACCTGTAGCCCCTACAGTATAGTCAACAGGCAAGGTAATTTTCACATCAAAATCGCCCCAAACACCATGAAATTCACGGCCAATATAGGGGTTAGCATGCCAACCTTGATAATCGTACTCGCAAAGTTTAGGGTACCACTGCGACATAGAGTAATCAATTCCCTCTGCGCTGTTACGCCCAGATCGACGGATTTGTAGAGGAACTTGACTTTTGAACTCCATTTCCAGCGTAGTGCTTGCACCAGGCAAAATGGGTTCGGCTAATTCTACTTCAAGAATAGTTTCAGCCATCTCATAATTTACCTTTTTGCCATCTTGCACTAGGCTTTTCACCTTATGATAACCAATTTCTTTGGGTTTAAGCTTAGCAATACGGTCACCTACACGAGGATCGGGGTCAGGTAAAGTTCTAGAGCGCTCATCCATCATGCTACCTGGCTGAAAAGCATTAAAATAGAGATGGTAAAACACTTTATGCAAAGTATCAGGTGAATTATTGGTATAGACTAATTTCTGTTTACCATCAAACTGATGCTTTTTGGTGTCCATATCAATTTCCATATAATACTTGGCCGCTTGTTGCCAGCGATTGGGCCCAGCTTGGGCCAACAAGCTAGCACTAGCCAAAAGACCAAAAGCCAAGCTTGCAATTTTCTTTTTCAACATAAGGTATAATTTTTCAATTTTTTGATTGAGTAGAGCAGAGACTTAAATAAAGGAAAAAAATAGTCCTTTAATTAGAATTTCTACAAAAACAGAAATTGGACCGACCAGAAACTAAATAGATAGTTCAGTCTTTCAAAAGTCCTACTTAGTCGAATTCTAAAGGTTAAGGATTGTTAAGAGGTCGTAACTCATCTAATACAAGCCTATTATAATTGAAAATCAATCAGAAAACAAGGAGGCCTTTATTTAACGCCTCAACTTCACTACTTACTAGAGTTGGTATATAATGTTGGCTTTGCTTTGCCCCTAGCCTAGCTCTCCTTATTGGCCAATAAAACCATTAACTTCGATCTTAATACCAAAAAACATGAAACTAACCCTCCTCCCCCTTTTTCTGCTCTGTTGCACATGGAGCTGGGCACAAGGGCCTATGCCGCCTGCCCAAACTACTGTTCTAGGGCAACTCATTGATGCTGGAAACAAAAAGCCACTAGAGTTTGCCACTATTTCATTATACAACTTAAGCGACTCTCTAATTACTGGGGGCATTACCGATATGGATGGAAATTTCCGTATTCCTAGCCTTCCCTATGGCAACTACTATGCAAAGTTCAATTTTATGGGCTATGAGGAAAAACGCATAGATAGTCTAAGCTTAGAACTTCCAATCCTCAACCTTGGAAAAATTCTACTAAAAGTAGATGCAGCAACCCAAGAAACAGTACAAATTACAGCCAATAAATCATTGCTCAAATTGGGCCTAGACAAAAAGGTTTTTGATGTAGAAAATAGCGGCTTAGGAAATAGTGAAAGTGCCACGGAAGTGCTCCGCTCTACTCCTGGCATTGAGGTTGACCAAGATGAACAAATTAAAGTTCGAGGCAAGGTAGTCCAAGTGTACATTAATGGAAAACCTACAGGACTTACTGGAGAAAATCAAGCTGCGGTACTTCGCCAACTTCCTGCAAATAGTATCAAAAGTGTAGAAATTATTACCAGCCCCTCGGCTAAAGACGCTCCTGATGGTGGATCGGGCGGAATCATCAATATTGTGATGAAACGCAATCTACTTTCTGGCTTTACGGGTAATATCAATGCCAGAATCGGGACCAATGCCCGAGGTTGGCGTTCGGATCCTGTTGGCCCTATGTTCAATAAATTTAATACGGGCTTTGGGCTCAATTACAAATCAGAGAAACTCAACCTTTTCTCTAATGCGAATTGGAACCGAAGAGGTTCTTATACCCTCTCTGAAGCCTATCGTTTCAATCAATTGCCTGATAGTAGCTATTATTTTAATACTTATCGCGATAGTCGTCGTAAAAATGACAACTTTTGGGGACGTTTAGGAATGGACTACTACATTAGTCCCACCCAAACCCTCTCTATGCAGGTTCGAGGCGGCGGTGGTATGGGACAAAATGGTGGTCAAACGCAATATGACAACTTTGGCCAGGACTCTCTTTTCTACAGCCAAGAAATTAGAAGGCGAGATGGGGACGTAGAAGACTACAATTGGAGCTATAATGCCGTCTATTCAATTATTTTCCCAGAAAAAGATTCTACGGGCAAGCCTAATTTAGATAAAATTGGGGCCATGGGCGATCAACATGAGTTGGTCTTTGACTTCCAAATTTCTAATAGCCAAGATCAGGATATTAACTACTATGGGAACCAGTCTTATTGGCCAAATGGCGATGCTTTTACTACTGCTCCTGATTCTCAACGCATAGAAGACTTTGATAGCCGAAGAGAAATTTGGGCTCGTATTGATTATACACTTCCCTTACCTAAATTAGAAGGTCGTCTAGAGCTAGGCTATCATTATCGCTATCAATTGGACCGTAGTGACTTTGGTTATTATAACTACATTCCTCAACTTCCTAATTTAGTCAATGATAGTAGCCGCTCTAATATCTTTGAATATAAGCAACAAATTCATGCACTTTATGGCACCTACAGTCAAAAATTTGGAAAGAAATGGAGTGGTAAATTTGGCCTTCGTTTGGAACAAGCTAGTGTAGATCCTCGTCTAATTAGTAGCAATGAAAGCTACCCTTGGAACTACTTTCAGCTTTTTCCTTCTTTAAATTTGGGGTACCAAATGAGTCAATCAGCTCAAATGACTTTTAATTATAGCCGTCGGATCGATCGCCCAGGTTCTTGGTCCACCAACCCCTTTCCAAGTTTTGAGGACCCTCGCTACCTTTATTATGGTAACCCTTATTTGCAGCCCTCATTTACCGATAAGGTAGAATTGAACTATGGTAACTACATTGGTAAATCGGGAATAAATGTTGGCTTATACGCTAGTTATAATGACAATGAATCAACTCGAGTGCAAACCATTGACAGCCTAACAGGAGTGATCCGCTCTCGCCCCCAAAACTTGGCCTATAACTACCAATACGGTTTAGATTTCAACTTTAATACAACTATCTTTTCTTGGTGGACGATCAATTTAGGCGGAAACCTCTACCAATCTCACTTTGATGCAGAAGTAGAAGGTCAAGATTTATCTTATCAAACGCTAGGAGCTAGTGGCAATATGTTTAGTAGTATCCGCTTGCAGAAAATTGGTTTGAATATCTCTATGGGAGGTTCTGTCTGGTACCAGGTTCGAGATATCCAAGGAAGTAACCGCCCTAACTTCTGGCATTGGGTATCTGTAAATAAACAACTTATGAATAAGAAGCTACGCTTGTCTTTATGGGTTCAAAATCCTATTTATAGCAATAGCTACCGTTATCAACGTAGCACAGATAGTTTTCGACAAAGTGGAATTTACCAATGGGAAAACCGGGTAGTTAACTTTAGTATGAGCTACAACTTTGGTAAAATGAATGTAAAAAACAAACGTCGTAGCCAACTAGAAAACCGCTCAGGCGGTGGAAATAGCGGAAGCGGCGGACAAGGTGGCATTTAGTGGCGGCTTTGCCGCCAGCGAGCAAAGCGAGCAATGGCCCAGCGCTGCGCAGCCGTGCCGCAGCGCGGCAGACCAAGCAAAAACTTGTTTTTTGCGCAGGGCCGAGCAAACTTGCGAGCGGCGCAGCATAGCGGCGGCCGCCCCAAATTGAAGGGCGGCCGCGGGCCCCAAAAGAAAAGAGTCAGTTCTCTTAGGAGAGCTGGCTTTTTTTACGTACTGTTTTATAATCTCTTTTAAAACAATTAAATTGTGAACAGCCTTTTTAGCTCTCTTTAATTAGTCTAACTTATCTGCTTTCTCAAATTTCCCTATTTCCCCTAATTTCAAATTAATTTCGGCTGATTTAATCCCTAGGTTAAAGCTAGCCAGCTGGTTTAATAGCAGACTTTTGGCCTATTTTTAGCCTAAGGAACTAGAAGGCATTAATCTCCTGTTTTTTGAGTAGTTCTTCACACACTATATTCCAAGACGAGCAAAACAAGCAATATGCTAAAACCAATTTTATATATCCGCCCCAAGCCTTGGCAAATTGCCATCTCGGTATTGGGCCTGTGTTGGGGCTTGGCTACGGCCTTTACCGCTCCACAACTTCAAAAAGAGGAACAATCTGATTTTCAGATGACAGAAAGCACCCCACTTTGGACCGTAATGGGCAAATTAGGAAAAATCAAAACCAATCAACCAAAAGATTGGGCGAAGGCCAAAGACCAATTAATGATTCGACAAGGCCAAGAACTAATTGAACAAGGCTTTACAACTAAAGATGGGAGTACTACAGAGCCCTTGAGCAAGAAAATGAGCTGCGGTTCTTGTCACCTTAGTGTTCGAGAAGAACCTAGCTTAAATAATTTGGACCCACAAAAACGCCTCAAATATGTAGATGCAAATCAACTTTCTTTCCTTCCCGGTCCTAGTTTCTATGGCATGATTAACCGCATCTTCTTTTTCAATAATGACTTTGCCAAACTCTATGACGGCCCCTACGCCCCACTTCTAAAGGGAGCTCACTTTGACCTTCGTAAAGCTATGAATGCCTGCAATCAGCTTTTTGCTGACGGCAGAAAGATGAACCCCTGGGAACAAGAAGCTATTTTGGCTTATCTCTGGACCCTAGAACTAAAAATGGGCGAACTAGAAATGAAAAAAGACGATTGGGAAAAAGTTGAGTATTCTATAAAAAATAATCGCAGTAACGCCCGTGCCGTAAACCTTATTCGCCGTTACTATTCAGAGGTTTATCCCGCACATTTAGTACGCCCCCCTGATGTGCGCGCCCGCCAAATGATCTCTCCCGCTAGCAATAGTTTTCTCAATGGCCGAAAAATTTATGAAAAAAGCTGCCTCCACTGCCACAAAGAAAAACGCTATAGCCGATTCAAACTCGATAGCCGCCAAAAAACCTTTAAACGATTGGCCGCTAACTTTGAAGGTAAAGCCAAGCTTTCTATTTATTCCGCCCATCGCTATCAATCAGGCAAAAACTGGAAAGGCGTCCCCATTTTTACCAAAGAACGAATGAGTGACGAACAACTAGCCGATCTCCGTTTTTTCATTGAAAACATGGCAAAAATGGGCGATGAAGCCCTGAATTATTATAAAAATTAACTCTAAAGCGAATACTGCAGCAAATTGTAGTATTCGCTTTTTACTGTTGTTTTGGGGCTGCCCCTCCCTCTGGTCGGGTCGGGCTGTTTCGCAGCTCGCTATTCGCTCGGCCCTGCGGCGGCTTTGCCGCCTTGGTCTGGCCCTTCGGGCCACTGCTGTCCATCCCTCAGCCAGTCGCTTCGCTCCTAGATGGCCTTAATATAATAAGCCTGAAAAATTGTCACCGAATAGGAACCAAAAGCACCCAAAATGTCAGCTAAAGCTTTGGAAAGCTGCCATTTTGCCTTAACTTCAAGAATTGGATTTTCTTTTGAAAAGAAAAGTAGCAAAGAGAATACACCTCCATTCGTATAGATAAAAATCCCTATAAAGTATGTTTGATAAATTCACCGAAAAAGCCCGGCAGGCCGTACTCAAAGCACAAGAATACGTGCGCAGCCGCCAACAACAAGACGTACAATTGGCCCACTTATTAGCTGCTATGTTAGAAGTGGATGATAATGTAGTAGGCTACCTACTCAAAAAATTATCGGTAAATATTAAGGACCTAAAGCAAAAACTAGAGGTAATTATGGATGCCTACCCTAAAGTCTATGGTAGCAACTCGGGCAGCCACCTCTCTAAAGAAGCTAGCCTAGCTATTCAAAATGCTCAAAACCTTGCTCGCGATTTCGGCGATGAGTTTGTAGCCCTCGATATGATTCTGGCTGGTATTTTCTCTGTAGACGATAAGACAACTCGCTTACTTCGTAGCCTCGGCGCTAACGAAAAACTACTGGGCGACGCTATTAAAGAATTACGTAAAGGTCGCACCGTGAAAAGCGAAAGCGGAGAAAATGAATTTAATGCCCTACGCAAATATGGTGTAAATTATAACGAACAGTGTCGAAATGGAAAGTTGGACCGTATTATTGGCCGCGATGATGAAATTCGCCGCCTGCTCCATATCCTCTCTCGCCGAAAAAAGAATAATCCTATCCTTATCGGAGAACCAGGTGTGGGTAAAACCGCTATCGTTGAAGGTTTGGCTTGGCGTATCGTAAATAACGATGTGCCCGAAAACCTAAAAGATAAAACCGTTTTTGGCCTAGACCTAGCCGCCCTAGTGGCTGGCGCCAAATATAAAGGAGAATTTGAAGAGCGCCTCAAAGCTGTTGTTAAAGAAGTAACAACCTCTAATAATGTCATCCTCTTTATTGATGAAATTCATACCCTGGTCGGTGCTGGAGGTGGTGGAGGCGCAATGGATGCTGCCAACATTCTTAAACCTGCCCTTGCCCGTGGCGAACTACGCGCTATTGGTGCAACTACCCTAGATGAATATCAAAAATACTTTGAAACAGATAAGGCCCTAGAAAGACGATTCCAGAAAATTGTCATTGACCAACCTTCTTTGGAAGAAACTGTAGCCATTTTGCGCGGCCTCAGAGAGCGCTACGAGAACCATCACCAAGTTCGCATTCTCGATGGGGCACTCATTGCCGCTGCAGAACTTTCTCATCGCTATATTAGTGATCGGGCTTTACCCGATAAAGCCATCGACTTAATGGATGAAGCTGCCGCTAAACTCCGTTTAGAACTGAACTCTATGCCCGAAAAACTAGATGAATTGGACCGCAAGGTGCGTCAACTAGAAATTGAAAGAGAGGCGGTAAAACGAGATGGAGACCAAAAGCGATTAGACGCAATCAATGAACAAATTGCCAATATCTCGGAAGAACTCACAGTACTAAAAGCCGCTTGGGAATCAGAAAAAGAATTGATCAATATCATTCAGTCTTGTAAGTCTGAAATTGAAAAATATCGCCTAGAAGCTGAAGAAGCCCGACGGAATAGCGATTACGCTAAAGTTGCCGAATTGGAATATGGTAAAGTCAAGGAGCAAGAGACTATCTTGGCCAATGCGGAAGCCCAATTAGAAACGCTTTCTCCAGAAAAACGTCTAACTGATGGAGAAGTAGATGCCAATGACATCGCTGAGGTTGTTGCTCGCTGGACAGGTATTCCAGTAGCCAAAATGCTAGAAAGTGAAAGAGAAAAACTCCTGCGCCTAGAAGATGAAATTGGCAAGCGGATTATTGGACAACGAGAGGCGGTACAAGCCGTTTCAGATGCGGTTCGCCGTAGTCGCGCTGGCCTACAAGATGCTAAAAAGCCCATTGGTTCTTTCCTCTTTATGGGGACAACTGGGGTGGGTAAAACGGAATTGGCCAAGGCTCTTGCCGAACTCCTCTTTAATGATGAGGGGGCTATTACCCGCTTTGATATGTCTGAGTATATGGAGAAACATGCTGTTTCTCGGCTTGTAGGTCCGCCTCCAGGCTATGTAGGCTATGAAGAAGGAGGTCAATTGACTAATGCGGTTCGCCAAAAGCCTTACTCTATCATTCTACTCGATGAAATTGAGAAGGCCCACCCTGATACCTTCAATATTTTATTGCAGGTTCTAGATGATGGCCGCCTTACCGACAATAAAGGTCGTGTAGCCGATTTTAAGAATACCATTATCATCATGACAACGAATATGGGCGCCGATGTTATCCAAGATAATTTTGATGGCTTAGACGATGTCGATGCAGGTAAGCGGCAAACGATCATTGAAACGACTAAATTGGAAGTGATTGAGCGACTCAAGGATCATGTTCGTCCCGAGTTTCTTAACCGAATTGATGAAACAGTCATGTTTACTATGCTCAACCGCGATGAAATCAAGCAGATTCTCTACCTGCTATTGAAAGGTATTCGCAAAAGAGTATTGGGACAAGGATTTGATATTGAGTTATCTGAAGCAGCAATTGATTACTTAGCTGATTTGGGGTATGAACCAGCCTTTGGGGCTCGGCCCATGAAGCGCGTACTCCAAAGAGAGTTAGTCAATGAATTGTCAAAGGCCCTACTAGCTAGTCAATTTACTGCTGGCGATCTTATTTATGTTGATCTTCCTAAAGGGCAAGAAAAGCTCTTGTTTAGTAAAAAGGAAGAAGAAAAAGAGGTAGAAGTTGAGGACTAAAGCGTCACGGCTAATATGAAAAAGCTATCCCTAACGGGATAGCTTTTTTTTGGTCCAATTTTCTGCATTCTACAGGCGGCGAAGCCGCCGCAGGCTGAGCTGCCTGGCGGGTGGCCCAAAGGGCCAGACCGAAGCGCGCAGCGCTGAAGGGCCGAGCAGACCTGCGAGCCCAAAAGGGAGCGACCTGAGCGAAGCGAGGGACAGCCCCTAAAAGATACAGTTTTTCAGTTAATCAAAAAGTTGTTCTAGGCGGTTGCCTCTAGAGCCTTTGACATAAATGGCGTGACCGGAAGTAGGCAGGGCCTCTTTCAGTTCGCTCAGATGATCAAAATGTTGGGCGAAGGGGGGCAATGACAAGCCCAAAAAGCTAGGACCAAAAAGAAAAATTTGAATTTCTTTTTCCTTAGCCAGTTGGTCCAATAAAGCTTGGTGCTCAGTTTGGCTAAAATCGCCGAGCTCCAACATTTCGCCAAGGACAAAGACTTTAGGCGCAGATTTTTCGGCCTTAGCCGCTTGTAAGAACACCTGCATACTAGTCGGGTTAGCATTGTAGCAATCAAGTAAAATTGCCTGATTATTCCAGTTGCGGCGTTCGGAGCGAAGCGATTGCGGGGTATAACTTTCCAGTGCTTGTTTAATTACGGCTGCTGGCAGGGCAAAGTAATCGCCAATTGTAGCGGCGGCCAAAATGGTAGGCAACCAAAACTCGCCAAAGAGATTCATTTTGATGGCTAGTCTTCTTTTGCCCAATTGGATTTGTAGCGCTAGATCGGGGGCCGCAAGCAGCTTTGCATTCGTTTGATCATTTGGGCGACCATAAAAAATGGGGTTTTTGAGTTTTTTAGCAGCCTTCATCATGACGAGGTCTTGACCATAAACAAAAGCTTGTCCTCCTGTTTTAGCCAAATAATCATAGAGTTCGTGATTAGCTTTCTGGATATTTTCTACAGAGCCATATTCTCCCAAATGATCTTTGCCGTGATTAGTGATAAGCCCATGTGTAGGAGCTGCAATTTCGCAGAGGGCAGCAGTTTCGCCTAAGTGATTTGCACCAATTTCTAGAATTGCCAACTCATGTTCATTTTTAATTTGCAAAACGGAAAGGGGCAATCCCAAGTGATTATTCAAGTTTCCTGGCGTAGCCCAACAATCATAATTTTGCGAAAGGAGAAGATAGAGTAGCTCTCTGCAAGTTGTTTTCCCATTGGAGCCCACCACCGCTAAAATGGGAATATCTAGTTGTTTGCGGTGATATTTAGCCAATTGTTGCAAACAAATTTCCACATCTTCAACTAAAATATAGCGCTCATCTTGAGCATTTTCAGCTTTTAGTTGAGGATCGTTTATAATAGCGGCCAAGGCTCCTTTTGCCAAGGCATTTTTAGCAAATAAATTACCTTTGTGACAGCCATTTTCATCTTTTTGTCCTAAAGCAAAAAATAAACTTCCCGTCTTGACTTGGCGGCTATCGATAGAAAGACCTTTAGCCGATAAAAAAGTGGTATATAGTTGAGCAATCTCCATGACAGCAATTTTTATCTATAAAAAAGAGGGGTGAAAATAGTCTTTTTTTAGGCTAGCCCTTCTCCTCTAGGGAAAAAGAAATCAAAAGTTTTTTAAGATAAAATAGGGGTTTGCGATCCATAACTAATCTAAAAGATGTATTTTTGAGGCCAATTAAGGCCCCTACAGGGCCTTTTTAATTGATTATCAGTAAAATAAGAATTTCTCAGTTATGGACTACAAAGTCAAGGAGCTAGGAAAGTTCCAATATATAGAAGAAGGCCAAGGAGAGACCCTTTTGCTTTTGCATGGTCTTTTTGGAGCCCTTAGTAACTTCGGTACAATTATCGAACGTTTTCGTCAGGATTACCGCATTTTGGTTCCTGTACTTCCCATCTACGAAGCTCCTCTTAGAGAGCTTTCAGTGGGCTACCTAAAAAACTATGTGGTAGAATTTCTTGAGGCTATGGGCCAAACAGAAAAAATGCACGTTTTGGGTAATTCTTTGGGTGGGCATGTTAGTCTATTTATGGCCCTAGAAGAGCAAGATCGCTTGAAGAGCCTTATCCTAACCGGTAGCTCTGGACTTTTTGAAAATACGCTGGGCAACACCTTTCCCAAGCGCAAGAGCTATACGTTTATTGAGCGCAAAGCAGAATACACCTTTTATGACCCTGCCACAGCTAGTAAAGATTTGGTAGATAGCCTTTTCGAAATTGTCAACAATAATGAAAAAGCTATTCGCGTAGTGGCTTGTGCTCGTTCAGCTATTCGTGATAATGTAGAAAACCGTCTACACAATATCAAAGTACCCACTTTGCTCATTTGGGGAAAGCAAGACCGCATTACGCCTCCTTTCGTTGGTGAGGATTTTCACAAAGGGATTGAAAAATCTCAGCTATATTACATCGATAAATGTGGACATGCCCCAATGATGGAACGTCCTGATGAGTTTAACCGCATTTTGAGTGCTTTTTTGAACCATCAGCACTAAATCTGACGGTCTTTTACTCAAAAAAAGGGCTGACTCTCCACCGAGTCAGCCCTTTTTAATTTCTAACTAATGGACAAATTTCTTTATTTCACACAACCCCAATGTGGGGTTTGCCATGCTCTGCTTCCCAAACTTCGCGAGTTTGTAACCGAACATTATCCAAAAATGGCCTTAGAAGTAATTGATTGTATGGCTCAGCCTGAACGAGCCGCCCAACACAATGCTTTTTCAGTTCCTCTCTTACTCGTTTTTTTTGAGGGCAAAGAGTTTTACCGATTTTTTGGCGCTTTTTCTTTAGTAGAATTAGCCAAGCAAATGCAGCGGCCTTATCAACTTCGTTTTGAAGATTGATTTTGACCTCTTTTGGTGCTTTCTTTGTGGGACCTCTAGCAAAACTAAATAGTTGTTCAATGAAACTGATTTTTTACGTTTTGCTCCTTTTTTTAGCTTCGTTTAGCAGCAGTTGGGCTCAAAATAAAACAGCTGGCAGTATTTGGGAGGTTTTGGCCTATCCCGTTCATGTTTTTCGCCTTAATCAGCAACAACCAGCCCAAGCAAAGCGGCAACGCATTCAATATGGTCTAGAAAAACGACAATACCTTTGGCTCTATGAACCTTTGGGCGGGGCCAAACAAGCCCCCATTATTTTTTATGTTCATGGTGGTGCTTGGCGAACGGGTAAACCAGAACAACATCAATATTTAGCCCAATTATTTACTAATTTGGGCTATCGTTTGGTTATGCCGGCCTACCGTTTGGCCCCAACTTATTGCCAAGAAGATTTACAACTCGATATTGATCAAGCTCTTTTAGCAGCTATTAAATATTGGAATATTTCGCCCCCTGAAAGTCAATGGATTATTGGCGGAAGTTCTGCTGGGGGAAATTTAGCTGCTCTTTTAGCCTACGACCAAGTACGCTTAAGTAATTTGGGCCTAAACACTAAAAATATTGCAGGCTTTTTTTCTATAGCAGGTGCTTTAGACCTAAATCAGATGGAGCCTAGCCTCCCACTTCGACAATATGCCGGTAGCAATAATTCAGTCAATTTCAAATTGGCCAATCCCGTTTATTTGATTGACAAAAAAGACAAATTCCCAGCCCTTTTACTGCATGGTAATAAAGATGGTCTCGTCGATTTTCGAGCATCTGCCTCTTTTGCAAAAAGTCTCCAACAGGCCCAACTCCCCTACTCTTTTTATTGCATTCCTGCTGCCAGCCATCTAGCCGTTACCGCAAAATGGTATTACAAAACAAAAAAACGAAAGGGCCAAGGCCAACATTTACGCAACTGGCTAATCACCATAAGCAAAACGGAGATAAAAACTGCGGAATAACTTCTCCTTACAGCAAAGAGGCGAGGCCTAAATCCATATCCATTTTTGCATAATTCTTTTATTTTTTTGGGGCCCGCGGCCGGCTAGCCGTTGGCTAGGTCGGCCGCCGCTATGCTTCGGGGCTCGCTATTCGCTCGGCCCTTCGTTTTTTTCGCTACGCTCAAAAAACTCGGTCTGGCCTTCGGCCACCCACT
>Ga0193958_1000393_pt1 | contig 16534 bp, 13 predicted proteins | sample FB_1_MG_FD_140320 | JGI IMG/M metagenome (GOLD analysis project Ga0193958, IMG submission 140320) | Microbial mat bacterial communities from the Broadkill River, Lewes, Delaware, United States - FB_1_MG | ecosystem: Environmental > Aquatic > Freshwater > River > Microbial mats | place: USA...
GGCCAATAGCGCGGGCATATTCATACACCGATTCCCTGATTGGAAACATGAGAACAAGCAGTAATATAAAGCCGATAATCGCTTGCTGTAGTCGGTCACGCTTAATTCCCATACCTGGGAATGTGATACTCACGAGCATGATGATTAAAGGTACCACATCGAATATACGAACATTGGCCCAAGCCCAGAAACGAGTCCAGCCGGTGTCCTCAGATACAGTGCCGTTTAAACTGTAGAAGATGGTTTGGTCGATGCTCCGCCAAAAGGCGAAGCCTGGATCGGTCAGAAAAAAGCCCAACCACGCAAAAGCAAATAGGTGGCTGATGATTAGGGCTTTAATATTCCAAGTAGGGCGGAAAACAGTCACAGTATTCATTGTAAAAATAGAATCTCGAATCATGAAGCGGGTATGATAAAATACCTGCATCAACTTGGATACCTGTCGAGGTATTCATTTTTCTCTCGAATAACTCTATAGAATTTTTAATATGAGCAACCCTGATCAGATCCAACGGATCATGTTTGATGAATTGGACATTCGTGGTGTCGTATCAGGTTTACAAAAAACCTGTCACGACTGTTTTGAAAATCATGATTACCCTGAGGCTATAAAACAGGTGCTAGGGGAGATGCTAGCAGCCGTTAGTTTGCTTAGCTCTAATCTTAAATTTGAAGGACGATTAATCCTACAAGCCCAAGGTCAGGGTAATGTACGTTTGTTGATGGCCGAATCGAATCAAGATCGAGATGTCCGGGCGATTGCTCGCTTTGAGGGCGAGATTCCCGAAAACGCTTCTTTTCGTGAATTGCTCCCGGAAGGCCAAGTCGTTTTGACGATCGATCCAGATCAGGGTAATCGCTATCAAGGGGTGGTTCCTCTCGATGGAGAAACGTTAGCAAAATGCTTGGAAAGTTATTTTATTAGTTCAGAGCAGTTACCTACTCAAGTTCATTTGGCGTCAGACGGTGAAACAGCAGCAGGTATGATGTTGCAGGTGTTACCCGCAGAAGGCACGGGGGAAGAGGATTGGGATCGGATTAGCCATTTAGCTTCTACATTGAAAAGTAGCGAGTTGTTAGAACTAGGAAATGAAACGCTGCTTTATCGTTTGTTCCATGAGGAACAGTGCCGTTTGTATGAGCCTGATGATGTCCAATTTAAGTGTACCTGCTCAAGGGAGCGGAGTTTAGCTTCGTTGAAGTTGGTTGACAAAGCGGAATTGCTGGATGTGATTGCTGAAAGCGGCATGGTGAATGTGAATTGTCAGTTTTGTAATGCGCATTATGGTTTTGATTCAACCGATATTGAAGCGCTTTTTTCTGATGAGACCTCCGCTGCCGGCTCTAAAAATGTACATTAATTAGCCGGCTTCAGAAAAAATTGCCCTAAGTCAAATGAGAACTGCTTTCAGCAATGGCGTATCGTGCGATTTTTGTGCATAATACGCCTCCTTATAATTACGATATATAGCCTTACGCCTTATTAGGTAACGTTATTGGCGCCTATGCCAAGGGAACCCAGTAATGACCAAAGATTCTGTGAACATTGCACACCAAAATTTAAGCCCAGCTGAGCTGGTAGAAAAAGCCATTGCCAACGGTGAAGGAACACTCGCTGACTCAGGCGCCCTGGTAGTAACAACGGGTAAACGTACCGGTCGTTCTCCGATGGATCGTTTCATCGTAGAAGAACCAAGCACATCTGATTCAATCGATTGGGGTAGTATTAACCGTCCTTTCGATGCTAATAAATTTGATGCCTTATGGACTCGTGTTGAAGAGTTCGTAGCGGATAAAGAACATTTCGTGTCTAACGTACACGTAGGTTCTGATCCTAGCCACTATCTTGCTGTAAAAATGACTACGCAGACTGCTTGGCAGAATCTGTTTGGTCAGAATTTATTTATTCGCCCAGCGGAATATAACCCTAAGGCAAAAGAAGAGTGGCAGATCCTGAACGTAGCTGGTTTCGAATGCGATCCAGAGCGTGATGGCACTAACAGTGATGGTTGCGTAATCATTAACTTCGCTAAGCGTAAAGTGCTGCTTGCGGGCATGCGCTATGCGGGCGAAATGAAGAAGGCGATGTTCTCTGTACAGAACTTCCTACTTCCTGAAAAAGACGTACTACCAATGCATTGCTCTGCAAACGTTGGTGAAGATAACAGCACTACGTTGTTCTTCGGTCTTTCTGGTACAGGTAAAACAACACTGTCAGCTGACCCAGATCGTTACCTAATTGGTGATGATGAGCACGGTTGGGGTAAAGGTGTAGTTTTCAACTTAGAAGGTGGTTGTTACGCTAAAACCATCAACCTAAGCCAGAAAAATGAGCCAATCATTTGGGATGCCATTCGTTTCGGTGCAATTGTTGAAAACGTTGCATTAAACGAGCAGCGTACTGCTGATTATGACGATACCTCGCTTACCGAGAATGGTCGTTGTGCATACCCGCTACAACACGTTGAGAAGCGCACAGAAACGAATATGGGTGAAGAGCCTGATTCGATTGTGTTCCTAACGTGTGATTTAACAGGTGTACTGCCGCCTGTATCGGTTCTAACAAAAGAAGCTGCGGCGTATCATTTCCTATCTGGTTATACCGCGCTTGTTGGTTCTACAGAGATGGGCTCTGGTGGTGGTATCAAGTCAACGTTCTCTACTTGCTTCGGCGCGCCTTTCTTTCCACGCCCAGCACATGTATATGCTGAGCTGTTGATGAAGCGTATTGAAGAGTTTGGTTCTAAGGTATACCTAGTTAATACCGGTTGGACTGGCGGTTCATACGGAACGGGTGAGCGTTTTAGTATCCCAACGACACGCGGCATTATTAGCGCTATTCAAAATGGTGCGCTTGCTGGTGCTGAAACTGTCAAGCTTGAAGGGCTTAACTTAGAAGTGCCTGTAGCGGTTCCTGGTGTTGATTCTTCGTTATTGAATCCTCGTGATACTTGGGCTGATAAGTCTGGTTACGATGCGTCAGCGAATGATTTGATCGGTCAGTTTGTTGAGAACTTCAAGAAGTTCGATGGCGTCTCTGAAGAGATCGTTGCAGCAGGCCCTAAGCTTTAAGTAACGTTACCTCATTCGAAAAATTTAAAAAGCCCTCGCAGAAATGCGGGGGCTTTTTTGTTTCGGCTACAATCATTGTTTGGGTCTATTTAGTCAAGGTACTGGAATGAAACAGTTGTGGTTGGTATTGGCCGTTCTTTTTGCCTCAGTTGAGCTATGCATCGCCTCTGACGCTAAGACCGGTATTGCTGAGCTTCCTGCAATGGCTGCGTTGGATGATCAGACGTCTATTTCAGGATTGTCGTCGGGTGGTTTTATGGCAGCACAATACCATGTGGCTTATTCAAAACATCTAGTTGGTGTTGGTATTGTCGCTGGTGGTCCTTGGAACTGCGCGGGCAGTGACGAGAATTCATTGCTGCCTCCTGTCGCCACGGCCGTTTCTACCTGTATGACACCCTGTAAAGATAGTTGGTTTGGTTGTCGGGATACGATGTACCCAAATAGTGAGTATCTAGCGTCGCTCGCAAAGCGTGAGGCGGATAGGGGAGGTATAGATGATGTTGGGCATTTGCGGGACGATAAGATTTATCTTTTTTCTGGGACAAAGGATCCAACCGTTGCCACGAAAGTCGTTGATAGTGCGCATCGCTTTTATCGGCTGCTCGGGGTGAATGAGAGTTCTATAAGATATGATAAAGAGACCGAAGCAGGCCATGGTTTTATCACCGCAGAAAAGTCAGATCACCCTTGTGCTTCAGCGCAATCGCCCTATATAAATAATTGTGGCTTTCAGCAGGCGAGGAACATTCTGGAGCATATCTATGGTGGGTTGCAGTTAGCTGAACCGGAAATGACAGGGCAGTTGTTGAGATTTAGCCAGCGCGAATTTACGTCAGGGGCGCTCGATAGTATGGATGATGAGGCGTATGTCTATCTTCCTCGCTCGTGTTATCAGCAGGCGTGTCGTATCCATGTCGCGTTTCATGGTTGTCGGCAAGGTGCGTCCGTTTTGGGGCGGCGATATGTTGAGGGTACGGGATATAACCGAGTGGCCGATAACAATAATATTATTGTTTTATATCCACAGGTTAAACAATCCAGTTTGCTGCCAATGAATCCACGAGGGTGTTGGGATTTTTGGGGTTACAGCAGTAATAATCTTCCACCTTATGATTATTACAAAAAATCAGCGCCGCAGATGGTGGCAGTGCAAAGGATGATTGCTAGGTTGGCGTCCCCGAGACGTTAGTCCATTCTCAATATAAACAGCCCACTGGTCTCTCACGGAAAGCAGCGGGCCTCAGTGTTTTAAATGATGTTTTATTTAACGCGCAGTTTAATGTCTGCGTTGCTTAAATAATCTGCTTCCTGCTCAAGATCAGCATGGGTCAGAGGATGGTGTTCTAGCCAGCCAGTTGGGAATTCAATAATCAGCTTTTTGTTATCAACACTAAAGCTAATGGCAGGTAAGCGGTCTTTAGACCGGCTTCGATGAAGTATCACTGCGATACGGAGTAAGACGCATAAGCGTCGATAAGGTTCTTGTAAGCGTTTGGGGAGCGCTTTAAATTCATCTTTTGGAAATTTACGGCGGTGCCCACGAACGAGTGTTGCGAGTTGCAGCTGTTCTTGAGTTGTAAATCCAGGCAGATCCGAATGTGTTAAGAGATAAGCGCTATGCTTATGAAATTGGCTGTGGGCAATCGTTAAACCGATCTCATGGGTTCTTGCTGCCCAACTAAGCATGTCGTAATGTTTACGCGATAGCTGCCAGTCCTCTTTGATTTGAGCCCAGGCTAATAGTGCGGTTTGTTCAATGCGGTCAGCTTGTTCTTGGTCGACATGGTAGCGTTGCATGATGGCGCTAATCGTGCGATCACGTACGTCTTCATGCCTTAATCTTCCCGCCATATCGTAAAGCACACCCTCGCGAAGCGCGCCTTCTGAAAAGGACATCTCTTTAATATCTAATGCTTCGAATACCGCGCATAGAATGGCAACACCGGCGGGCAATACTTTCTTCCGTTCCGGTTTTAAACCCTCTATATCAATCTCATCACTGTGGGAGTAGGTCAGAATCTGATCTTTTAGCTTTAAAAGGGCTTCTTTGGTGATCCTGTCGTCACTGTAACCTTTGCTGATACAGGCATTGCGAACGGCTTTAATGGTACCGGAGGAGCCTACCGCACTATCCCAACCCATCTCTTTATAGTGATACTTGATAGATTGTAATTCTTGAAGTGCTGCGGTTTGTGCTTTTTTAAAATTCTTTGCGCAGATCTGATCGTCGTAAAAATAGCGTTTAGTAAAGCTTACGCAGCCCATATGCAGGCTTTCCATAGCTATTGGCTCAAAGCGCTCACCAATAATAAATTCTGTACTTCCTCCACCAATATCAACGACTAAGCGCGAGCCTTTATCATCTGCCAAAGTGTGAGACACGCCGAGATAGATGAGGCGCGCTTCTTCTCGACCGGCAATGATTTCTAATGACGTGCCTAAGATGTTTTCCGCTTCATCGATAAACTCACGACTATTTTTGGCTTCACGCAGCGCATTGGTGCCGACAATTCTCACGGCATCTCTGGGTAAGTCTTTCACTCGTTGAGCAAAACGGCTCAAGCAGTCTAAACCGCGCTGCTTGGCTTCTTCTGTCAAATAGCGTTTGTCATCGATACCTGCGGCCAATTGGACTTTGTCAGACATTATGTCAACAGTGCGTAATTCACCTTGGTCTAGTTGGGCTACAACAATATGAAAACTGTTCGAACCGAGGTCTATTGCGGCTAAGAACTGTTCGTCGATCGGGTCTGTAGCAGTGATCTGCTCTGTCATCCTAAGAAAATCCTATGGCGTAATAAAGAGGAAGCGGAGCTAGGTTACCAAAAGAATTCATAGCTTGCAGGTGCTTTTAAAGAGGATAGTACAAAGAGTGTCATAGGTTATGTTTTAGCCTTATGTATTTAAGCATATAGTTATTTGATTGGACAAAATGGTCGCTATTTGGCGACAACAACGTTACACAATGGGCTTTGGGATGTTATTATCGGCGGTCTGATTAAAGTATTGGGTGCAGCGGAGAAGAGTTCCCATGAGTGAAAACATTGTAAATGTTACAGATGCTTCCTTTGAAGAAGATGTTCTCAAAGCTGAAGGTGCAGTTCTAGTTGATTACTGGGCTGAATGGTGTGGTCCTTGTAAAATGATTGCCCCAGTTCTAGAAGAGATTGCAAAAGAATACGGTGACCAACTTAAAATTTGTAAGTTGAACATCGACGAAAATAGCGAAACACCCCCTAAGTTTGGTATTCGTGGCATTCCTACTTTGATGCTTTTCAAAGGCGGTAATGTTGAAGCGACTAAGGTCGGTGCATTGTCTAAATCTCAGTTAGCGGCGTTTATCGAAGCTAATCTGTAGGTTTTACAGTGAAGAAAGTGCGATGTTGAGCAAAACATAGCACTTTCTTACCTTCTGACTATAGACAGGTCACTACCTTCCTTTTATAGTGTTCACTGTTTGGCCAGCCCGCTAAAGTTTTCTATCTATTTTTTAGCGCTTGAGCTAAAAGGCCATTTTCGTATTTCTTCCTTAATTCCATTCAAATAAAACAAATCAGCCTAGTGCTTGTTTCCCCCAAACTATGAATCTTACCGAATTAAAAACTAAAAGCGTTCCCGAGCTACTCGAAATTGCCAAAGGCATGGGAATGGATAATCTGGCTCGTTCCCGTAAACAGGATGTGATTTTTGCGATCCTTAAGCGTCATGCTAAAGGTGGTGAAGACATCTACGGTAACGGTGTGCTTGAAATTTTGCAGGATGGCTTCGGCTTCTTGCGTTCAGCAGACTCCTCTTATTTAGCTGGGCCTGACGATATTTATGTATCGCCAAGTCAGATCCGTCGTTTCAACCTGCGCACAGGTGACACGATAGCGGGTAAGATTCGCCCTCCAAAGGATGGGGAACGTTATTTTGCATTGTTGAAAGTTAACGAAATTAACTACGACAAGCCTGATAATGCGAAGAACAAAATTTTATTTGAAAACCTTACACCTTTATTTGCTCAGAACCGTCTTCGCATGGAGCTGGGTAATGGTAGTACGGAAGATTTGACTGCTCGTGTTATCGATTTGGTTTGCCCAATGGGTAAAGGCCAACGTGCATTGATCGTGTCACCGCCAAAGGCGGGTAAAACATTAATGCTGCAGAACATTGCTAATAGCATTACACGTAATAACCCTGAGTGTCATTTGATCGTACTATTGATCGATGAAAGACCTGAGGAAGTGACAGAGATGCAGCGTACGGTTAGAGGTGAAGTTGTTGCTTCTACCTTTGATGAGCCGCCATCACGTCACGTACAGGTTGCTGAGATGGTTATCGAGAAAGCGAAGCGTCTCACAGAGCATAAGAAAGATGTTGTTATCTTGCTTGATTCGATCACTCGTTTAGCACGTGCTTATAACACTGTTATCCCTTCATCAGGTAAAGTCCTTACCGGTGGTGTTGATGCTCATGCTTTAGAGCGTCCTAAGCGTTTCTTTGGTGCAGCCCGTAATATCGAAGAGGGCGGAAGTTTAACCATTATCGCAACAGCGTTGGTTGATACGGGCTCTAAGATGGATGAAGTTATCTTTGAAGAATTTAAGGGTACAGGTAACTCTGAAGTTCATCTTGATCGTAAAGTTGCTGAGAAGCGTGTCTTCCCAGCGATCAACATTCGTCGTTCTGGTACACGTCGCGAAGACTTACTAACATCGGAAGAAGAGCTACAGCGTATGTGGATTCTACGTAAGCTGTTGGATCCGATGGAAGATACCGCTGCAACAGAATTTGTTATTGATAAGTTGAAAGACTTTAAAACAAATGATGAATTCTTCTTGTCTATGAAGCGGAAGTAAACTGGTTTATATCTAAAAGGGTAAGCATCTGCTTGCCCTTTTTTGTTTTTACTAGGTTCAAAATATGGCTACTCCTAAATATAAAGATCTACGTGATTTTATCCATATGTTGGAAGCGCGTGGTGAGCTGAAGCGTATTAAGCAAGAGATCGATCCTAATTTAGAGATGACCGAAATTAGTGATCGCACTTTAAAAGCTGGCGGTCCCGCTCTGCTGTTTGAAAACCCTAAGGGCTTTGATTATCCAGTATTGACCAACCTATTTGGCACGCCAGAGCGTGTAGCCATGGGTATGGGGGAAGACACAGTAGAGGCGTTGCGCGACGTAGGTAAGTTATTGTCGCAATTAAAAGAACCTGAGCCGCCAAAAGGGATGAAGGATGCTTGGGAGAAATTGCCGATTTTTAAGCAGGTCCTTAATATGGGGCCTAAAGTCGTCAAATCTGCTGACTGTCAGAAGCATGTATTGGAAGGTGATGCGGTTGATCTTTATAAGCTGCCGATACAGACCTGCTGGCCGGGAGATGCCGCACCGTTAGTCACTTGGCCGCTAGTTATTACCCGAGGACCGAATAAAGAGCGACAAAATTTAGGCATTTATCGCCAACAGCTGATCGCTAAAGACAAGCTAATTATGCGTTGGTTGGCGCATCGAGGTGGAGCCCTAGATTTTCGCGAGTGGAAAGAGCAGCATCCGGGGGAGAAGTTTCCAGTTGCTGTTGCGTTGGGAGCCGATCCAGCGACGATTCTCGGTGCTGTAACGCCTGTTCCAGATACGTTATCAGAGTATGCCTTCGCTGGGTTATTGCGAGGAGGGAAAACGGAGGTCACTCAATGTATTGGTAGTGATCTGCAAGTCCCTGCGAGTGCCGAGTTTATTCTAGAGGGATACATCGACCCGGATGAGATGGCGGACGAAGGTCCGTTTGGTGATCATACGGGATATTATAATGAAGTAGATCGTTTCCCTGTCTTCACTGTAGAGCGAATTACTCATCGGAGTAATCCAATCTACCATAGTACATATACGGGACGTCCGCCCGATGAGCCTGCAATCCTTGGCGTTGCTTTGAATGAGGTGTTTGTACCTATTTTGCAGAAGCAATTCCCGGAAATTGTAGATTTCTATCTGCCACCTGAAGGTTGTTCCTACCGGATGGCGGTTGTGACGATTAAGAAGCAATACCCAGGGCATGCTAAACGAATTATGTTGGGTGTTTGGTCTTTTCTTCGCCAGTTTATGTACACAAAGTTCGTTATTGTTTGTGATGACGATGTTAATGCCCGTGATTGGAATGATGTTATTTGGGCAATTACAACCCGAATGGATCCACAGCGTGATACCGTCATGATAGATAACACGCCGATTGATTATTTAGATTTTGCGTCGCCGGTATCGGGCTTAGGTTCAAAAATGGGTATGGATGCTACGAACAAATGGGAAGGTGAAACAACCCGAGAGTGGGGCGTTCCAATTGAAATGGATAGTGCGGTTCAAGACAAAGTCGATGAAATCTGGGAAGCGTTGGATATTTTAGGTTAATCGATGGCTCATCAAATAGAGATTTTAAATATTGGCCATACCATTACAGGTCAGTCGGGAGATACTCTATTAAAAAGCTTAGAGCGTTATGGTTATAAACTTCGGGTGGGCTGTAAAAATGGTGTTTGTGAAATTTGTGAAGTGGTGCTGCTGCAAGGTGAAGTTGTTCAGAGTTACCCAGAAAAACATCTGGCGTTGCTTGAAAATTCAGACCAAGCGCCGGAACCTGTTTTTGCTTGTACTTGCAGGCCATTAGATCATATTAAAGTAACAATTGAGGGGCTGGTATGCCCCGGAGATTTATTAGTGAAAAAATTGCTTTGCGATATAACAGCGATAGAGAAACTGAATCATGATGTTTACCGTGTCCGTCTTCAGTTGCCTGCGACAGCATCGATGTCGGCTGAGTTTTATGCCGGTCAGTATTTGGATTTAATTCTACCTGATGGAAAGCAAGCTTCTTTCTCGATCGGATCTGCACCTGATCAGGGGCGCCATTTGGAGCTGCATATTCGTCATATTCCTGATAGCGAGATGTCGAATACAATTCTACGTTACCTGCAAACTGAAAAAACAATTGAAGTAGAGATCGCTAAAGGTGATTGCTATCTTCAGGCGCACAGCATTCAGCCCGGTACACGTTTAATTATGGCCGCTGCAAGCACAGGCTTTGCGCAGATCAAAAGTGTGGTTGAACATCTGTTGGCTAACCAGTTTAGTAATCAAATACACATATATTGGGGTGCCAGAGTAGAAGACGATATCTACTTAGGAAACCTGCCACAGCAGTGGGCTGCGGAACATACAAATGTTCATTTCGAGAGTATCGTCAGCGAACCTGAGAACAGCCCAAATTGGCAGGGGCGTACAGGGCTACTACCCGCGGCTATTCTAGAAGATTTTAGTGACTTTGAAGATGTAGAGATCTTTACCAGCGGTTCACCTGCAATGGTATATGCACTACTTGAAGCTTGTGAAGAGAGGGGCTTTAGCGAAGAAAATATGCATTCTGATGTGTTTGCATATGCGCCTCGTAAAAAGTAAGTGTGAAGGCATGATAAGAAAAAGGGATGCACTGCATCCCTTTTTTGTATTGTTAGGCGCTTGCCTGTTCCTCAGGCATGGGCAGTTCAGGAAGACCTGAAGCGACCAAATTAAGGTTTTGCTGTAGCAGTTGTTGGGCGCGCTCATTATCACCAAGGTGGCGTAATAGACGGGCAAGCTCGGCAAGGGTTTCTGAACAAGGTTCGATCTCTAAGCTTTGTTCAAAATATTTTACGGCTTGTCCCCAGTGCTGGTTTCGCATGGATAGGCGGCCAAGTGTGAGTAGTAAAGCAGGGCTCTCTTCATGTGATTTAAGCCAGCTGCGAGCATTGTCGAGCTGTTTTTTCGTATTCTCACCATTTAGCCGACCATATAGGTTTACCAGCTTTTCATTCCAGTTACGTTTAATAAGATCGCGTAAGTTTTGCTCAGCACGGCTCTCTGCACCAAGGGAAACCAAAAGTTCGGTATAACGTTGGACTAGGTCACTGTCACGTGATTGCTCATTTGGCAGGTCGTGCCATGTTTTACCTAATGCTTTTAGACGATCATCATCGCTTGTCTCTATCGGTAGCTTGTTTAGGCTGTCATCTAGAAGCTGGCTATAACACTGACGGTTCAGCTCTTCTAGCTCTTCGCTTTTCAGTGCTTGATTCTTTTGCAGTAGCGGCAGAAGTTTTGAAAGTGCTTGCCAGTCATTGAGACGGACATAGATATCTTTTAGCAATTTCATTACGTAGGTGTTTTTAGGGGCTAATGTCCGCAAACGAAGTAGTGTGGCTAAGCAGGGTTCAAGTTGTCCTCTTGAAAGCTGGATTTCAGCTTGAGAGATCGCAACGGTTACTTCTGCTTCCGGTGTTGTACTACGTGCCTTCTGTAGAAGGTCGTCAGTTGCCTGCTCGTTGTTTTGTTCATGGGCAGCACGTGCAGCAGCTAAATAGTTAATAAGAGGCAGGTCGGAACGCTCAGCCGCTTGCGCTAGCTGCTTCTGTGCTTGGGCCCAGTTGCCTTCGGATAGCGATGTTAACCCTTTGAGGGTTTTGCGGCGGCTAATGCGTTGATTGCGGTGATCTTTCCACGCTTTTAGTTTTGCGGTAGGAAGTTGAGTACGCGTTAGCAGGTTAACGACCCAGTGTGTCGCGATAAAGATAATTAGTAGGGCGACAAGCAGTACCCATAGGCTAGTCTCAATCGTGGTTTGGTTGTATGCGATGAGCACATAACCTGAATCCTTGATCATCAACTCGCCGACGAAGGCGCCGGCGCCCAAAATAACAAGTAATAGAAGGAACAAAATTTTCATTAGGATGCTCCTTGTTCCTTAAGTTTGGTCATCTGCGTTAGGTAGCCCTTTAATGTGCGCAGAGAGCCTGAGATATCAGGCATTTTGCTAGTGACTTGGACGCTTTGTAGCTCAGAAATTCCACGTAGTAGGCTTTGAGTCGTACCGTCTTTTTCCTCAAAGTAGGTTTCTATCCATTCGTGTGCTTTCACTAAGCTGGCATCGTAAGACGCTTGTTTACGCTGAAGAAGCGCTAGTTGAGCTTGTTCTAACATCAGATGTAAGTTCTGCTGAAGGTAATAGCTCTGCTCAGGAGATAGAAGGGGCTCAATCGGTTCATCGCGATGCTGAATAACAACTAATTTGTCTAGTTTGCTGACGGCGTTGCCCCACGATTCTTCTAACCCGGCAGTCCATGACTCGGATACCGCTTCAGGCGTGACTTCTTCGAGTAAATCTGGAAGTTTGCGTTGTTCTGAAATTGGGATGAGTCGCAGATTAGAAACTTGACTGTTAAGGGCGCCTAACTTGAGGAAAACACCTTCTGTATCAAGTGATGGAACTGCTTCGAGCGCAGCGATATCTGCCGCTAACGATTTCCGCACTTCGTAGATAGAAACATCATCGGTTTCTTTAAGTATTTTGTCAGCAGATTTTAATAGCTTGATCGCACCGTCGGTGGTTTGTTCCATGAGCACGCGCTGATTGGCTAAGCGAAGTAAGTACTCTACCTCGGCGAGGAGCCAGTCTTTGCGAGAGGTGTTCTGAGTAGCGGTGACTTGTTGGATACTTTTTGTTAAGCGGGTTTGTAGCTCATTAATATTGTTTTTGTCAGATTGGCTTTGAGCTTGGAGCTGGCCTAGCTTTTGGTTCATGCTTGCAATAGCTTGATCCAGAGAGCCGCGGGCTTCGTTTAATGATGTGCTTACCTGTGATTCGATTGCCGCATTATTTTGGGCGACATTGCTATCTTGTTGTAGCGAAAGCCAATATAAATAACCTGCAGCGCCAAGCGCAATAATCGATATAGGTAAGGCTAACTTGCCAGGCCATGTGGCTGGCTTTTTCTCTTTTGCAGCCGGCACTACTGGCTCTGTTTGCGTGACAGGTGGCGGTGATGCCTCATCTTCTTCTTTGCTGGCTTCGGCTGGAGTGTCAGCAACATCAGCCTCGGCGTCTTGGGCTTCTTCGACGCTGTCTTTAGATTCCACTGTGTCATTTTCAATACTGTTGTCCGTATCTTTGATTACGTCTTCAGTCTTGTCTTCCTGTGGCTTTTTTTTCTTGTCGCTCATCTGTCGATTTCCGCAAAAGTCAGTTACTGCATCACTGCCTCGATCATCGATTGATCGTCTGGGCCTGATGCTGTTGTTATCCGTTTAAATCCTTTTAATTCAGCCGCTTCTTTAATGCGTTCACTGGGCACTACAAGATGACAGTCTAATAGTGAATCCGTGCTGAATTGTTGTTTGCTGCCTAACCCAACCCTTAGTAAATTAGCCAGTCCTTCGCCGCTACTGATGAGAATAGCATCAGGAGGGGTCTTGAATAGGGCGTCGGTTATCTCGCTATCTTCGTATTGGGGTGTTTCTCGGCGATAGAGTTCAGCATAGCTAACCTCGGCGCCTCGTGCACGAAGTTCTGTGGCCAATTTTTCTCGGCCGCCTTCTCCGCGCATGATGAGTACTTTATCGCCTGCGATATTCTGTAGTACTGGTGCTTTAAGTAGTGCTTCTGAATCGTACCCTAGTGGGCTGTGATAGGCATCTATACCATAGTTGCTCAGGGTGATAGCACTTTGTTTACCGATCGCGAGCCAATTGACCCCTAACGGGAGTTGAGGCCAATATTGATCTATCCAGTCGTAACCTGAATGCACTGCATTGGGGCTAATAAATATAATATGCTGGTAGAGATCAAGATCTAATATCTGTTGTTTTATTTGATGATAGTTATTGTCATCGGGCGTGATTTTTTTAATCGATATCAATGGGAAGGCAACAGGCTCCGCGCCTTGTTGGCGGAGCTGTTGAATGAGATTGCCTGCCTGGTGCTGTGGTCGTGTGACTAGCACCTTTAAATGGGATTTTTCAGGATTAAGCATTTTCTGCGTTATAAACTGCATCCAGTATTTCTTTGGCTCCTGCGTCAAGCAAACGTTCCGCAACACGGATTCCCATTGCTTCGGCATCGGCTGGTTTGCCTGTTTCCTCATCGCGAAGTATGAGGGTGCCATCAGGTTTTGCCACCAGTCCACGCAGATAAAGTTCGCTGTTGTCATCGTTCAGCGTTGCGTAGCAAGCGATAGGCACTTGGCATCCGCCTTCCAAACGGCGATTCATTGCTCGTTCGGCGGTAACGCGCCAAGAGGTTTCTTGGTCGTGAAGCGGTTGAAGTAGCTTTATAAGTTCGAGATCATCTGTGCGACATTCAATCCCGACAGCGCCTTGTCCGCCTGCAGGAAGGCTAAAATCGACTGAAATCTCTGAGCGTATGCGTTCAGACATCTCTAGACGAAGTAAGCCGGCAGTTGCCAAAATGATGGCGTCATATTCGCCATCATCTAGCTTGCGTAAACGAGTATTCACGTTTCCACGTAGCCATTTAATTTCTAGATCCGGGCGTTTCTCTCGTATCTGCGCTTCACGTCGTAATGATGATGTGCCGACGACTGCGCCTGGTGGTAAATCATCAATACTATTGTGATTGTTAGACACGAAAGCGTCTGTTGGTCGTTCGCGAGGGCAGATCGCAGCAAGGCCAAGGCCTTCAGGGAACTCCATCGGTACATCTTTCATAGAATGTACAGCGATATCGGCATCGCCGGCGAGCATCGCTTCTTGAAGTTCTTTCACAAACAGGCCTTTTCCGCCTACCTTTGCTAGCGGCGCATCCAATATCTTGTCGCCTTTAGAGACCAGCCCATGTAGTTCGATTTGAACGTCAGGGTGGTGCCTTTCTAATTCGGCTTTTACATATTCAGCCTGCCATAGGGCAAGTGGGCTTTTTCGGGTCGCAATGCGGATGGTTCTGCTCATAAAAGTTGTCTCTAGCACGACATTTAAAATATTTGTTGCCGATTGTAGCAGATTGCAGTGCTTGTTATAGCCGCGTGAAGTCAAAGGGCGTGATATAATGTTGCGCAAATTTATTGAGCTGGCTCAAAAAAGAGCGAAAGCGTAACCGAATTATTAGAGGTTTTCCCATGAGTGATAAAACCAACCAGCAGTGGGGTGGTCGTTTTAATGAGCCAACCGATGCATTTGTCGCACGTTTCACGGCATCAGTGGAATTTGATCAACGCATGTATCTGCAGGATATTCGCGGTTCTATCGCTCATGCCAAAATGCTAACAAACGCAGGCGTTTTAACTGAGCAGGAACGCGATGATATTATTCGCGGCTTGGGTGAGATACGTGTAGAGATCGAACGCGGTGAGTTTGAGTGGTCTATTGAGCTAGAAGATGTGCATATGAACATCGAAGCTGCTTTGACGGCGAAAATTGGCATTACGGGTAAAAAGCTTCATACCGGTCGTTCGCGTAATGACCAAGTTGCTACGGATATTCGTTTATATCTACGTGATGAAATTGATCACATCTTGGCTGAAATCACCCGCTTACAGCAGGGTATGTTGGCTTTAGCGGAAGCTGAAGCGGATACGATTATGCCTGGTTTTACGCATCTGCAAACAGCCCAACCTGTAACGTTTGGTCATCACATCTTGGCCTGGTTTGAAATGTTGATGCGCGATTACGGCCGTTTTGTTGATTGTCGTGAGCGCGCTAATATCATGCCATTGGGCGCAGCGGCTTTAGCGGGCACGACATACCCAATTCAACGTGATTACACGTGCGAGCTACTTGAGTTTAATTCACCCGCTGAAAACTCATTAGATGCAGTTTCTGATCGTGACTTTGCAATTGAGTTTTGCTCCGCTTCTAGTATTTTGTTGATGCATATGACGCGAATGTCCGAAGAGCTTGTGCTTTGGACGTCGGCTCAGTTTGATTTTATCAATCTGCCAGATCGTTTCTGTACTGGCTCATCTATTATGCCGCAGAAGAAAAACCCCGATGTGCCAGAATTAGTGCGTGGTAAGTCCGGTCGTGTTTATGGTCATTTGATGAGCTTGCTAACACTGATGAAGTCTCAGCCACTGGCGTACAATAAAGATAACCAAGAAGATAAAGAGCCATTATTCGATACCATTGATACGGTTAAAGGCTGCCTACGTGCCTTTGCCGACATGGTGCCGGCGTTAGAATCTAAAAAAGAGAGTATGCGTGAAGCGGCGCTTCGTGGTTTCTCAACGGCTACCGATCTGGCGGATTATCTAGTGCGTAAAGGGATGCCTTTCCGCGATGCGCATGAGGTGGTAGGCAAGTCTGTTGCTTATGGTATTGAGCAGAGCAAAGATCTAGGTGAGATGAGCTTAGAGGAGCTTGTTCAGTTCTCAGATACGATCGAGCAAGATGTATTTGATGTATTGAGCTTAGAAGGGTCTGTTGCTGCCCGTGATCATATCGGTGGTACCGCACCTAACCAGGTTAGAGCTGCGGTTAAACGCGGACAAGCTAAGCTAGATCAGCGCGGCTAAAGCTATTTGATCAGTCATAAAAAAAACGCGCTTTACTGAAGTGACCCCATAAAGTTGGACACTTTTTGTTAAGCTGCTGATAAGGCCTGATTTCGGTACTCTACCGGAGTCAGGCCTTTTAGTTTTACTTTAATGCGTTTCGTATTGTA
>Ga0193958_1000395_pt1 | contig 16516 bp, 16 predicted proteins | sample FB_1_MG_FD_140320 | JGI IMG/M metagenome (GOLD analysis project Ga0193958, IMG submission 140320) | Microbial mat bacterial communities from the Broadkill River, Lewes, Delaware, United States - FB_1_MG | ecosystem: Environmental > Aquatic > Freshwater > River > Microbial mats | place: USA...
ACTGCCATACGTGCCATTTCTAGCGAAGTTTCTAAGCTTTGAGAACCATCACATAGACCGGGGAGTGTGTGACTGTGGAGGTCTATCATTTTGTGTATCCATTGTCATTTATTCTGGTGGGTTTAGTATAGACGAAGGATGTTACAAGTTCATCGCTTATCAAGCTTAGGATGCTCTCTTTTGCTTATCAAGTGGCAGTTCAACAACCTTTCCTCGCCGACCATCATCCAACTTAAAACCACTAACATAGGTTTTTAACATACTATAGATAAGTTCTACATCGCGGCGGTTACAAGCAGTATTTAAATTATCTAAAATTTCTTGATACTCCTCCCAGCTCACTTTTTCTTCATGAGCATGGAAGATACGAGGATGTGCAGTTTCAGAGGAATCACCATCAATCAGCAACTCCTCATACAGCTTTTCACCAGGACGTAGGCCGGTGTATTCAAGGCGGATATCACCTTGTGGGTGCTGTTCTGTTTGCTCCTGTAACCCACTTAAGCGAATCATGCGTTTAGCCAAGTCCACAATTTTGACAGGCTTACCCATGTCCAACAGAAAAACCTCACCACCTTTAGCCATCGCACCTGCCTGAATAACCAGTTGAGCCGCTTCGGGAATGGTCATAAAGTAGCGAATGATATCTGGATGTGTGATAGTAATCGGCCCCCCCGCTTTAAGTTGCTTGCGAAATAATGGCACAACAGAACCGGAAGAACCCAAGACATTACCGAAGCGCACCATGGTGAATACGGTATCGCCTTCTAGTTGCGCTAACGCCTGCAAGGATAACTCGGCCATGCGCTTACTAGCACCCATAACATTGGTCGGGCGTACAGCTTTATCGGTGGAAATTAATACAAATCGCTCGATCTTCGCTTCATAAGCAGCATAGGCAGTGCGATAGGTACCCAATGCATTATTTTGCAAACCTTCGACCGGATTATGCTCGACTAAGGGAACGTGCTTGTAGGCTGCGGCATGGTATAGAGTTTGTATGTCGTATTGACGGATTGTTTCTGAAACACGTACCTGGTTCTGCACGGAACCAAGTACCGGTACTAGCTCAACAGAAAGGCTCTCATGGCGGCACAACTCAATGAGTTCACGTTCGATTTGATACAGAGAGAACTCGGACACTTCGAATAATACGAGTTTCTTTGGAGACTGACGGGCGATTTGCCGGCAGAGTTCAGAGCCAATAGATCCACCAGCACCAGTGACCATCACACTTTTTTCGGTAATACTCTTGGATATTAAAGCTGGATCAGGGGCAACAGGGGTACGACCCAGTAGGTCATCAATTTCAATTTCGCGGATTTCTTCAATGGAGCTACCTGCCACTAGGTCTACCATGGCGGGGATGGTACGTACGTGAATGGGGAGGTGTTCGAGCTTGTGCAAGATTTCGCGACGCTGCCGTAGTTCAACCGAGGGCATAGCCAGCAGGAGCTGTTTGAGTTGGTAGCGCTCGATTAGGTCACTTAGTTCTGAGGGTGAGTAGATCTTTAAACCATGGATAAAGGATTTCTGCAGGGCCAAGTCGTCATCGACAAATAGCACTGGACGGTATTCCGGGCTATTGATCAGAGCTTGGGCAAGTTCGGCACCTGAGCGACCGGCACCGTAGATGGCGATATTAGTACGCCGGACTTTATTATTGGCACGATGATATAAGCGGCGAACAAAGTGACGACTACCACCTACCAACAATAAAGCAGTTCCCCAGTAGATAAGATAGACAGACCTAGGCACGCCTTGCAGGTCAAATACAGCGGTTACCAACAGCAATGCAATCACGGACACACTGATACCAGTGACAACCGCTGCGAGAGCTTCATTGCCTAGGAAGCGAATAACGGCACGGTAAAGACCCAAACGAATGAAAACGGGAATACTAAGTAACGGGGCGACTACTAGTAACCATGCCCCATCTTGTAGTGGTGGTGTCCATGAACCGTAACGCATAGCAAAACTAGCCCAAAGGGCGAAAGGGATCAAAATAAGGTCTGCCCCCATCATCACCAAGCGCTTTTGCCAGCGGGACAGCTGAAAAAAGGTATCCCTGATAATACTCACCTTCATACTGCTAACCCCATGACGGCTTTGAGGACTTCGCACGTTTTGCTGACTTCTTCTTCTGTTAATGTAGGGTGAACAAGAAACATCAAACTAGTTTCACCCAATTCTTTAGCAACAGGCAAGCGAATCTCAGGGCGCCAGCCTGTATTATCGAAGGCCTTTTCTAAATATACTTCTGAACAAGACCCCGAGTAGCAGGGTACACCTAGCTGGTTGATTTCGTACATAACTTTATCCCGTGACCACCCGGGTTTAAGCTGCTCCGGCTCTACAAACACGTAACACTTGTATGCAGCATGCTCAATGTAATCGGGGATACCGGGAACACGCAAGCCATCAAGTTGTTTAGCACACTCCCAGATAGTATTTGCATTGTCCCACCTTCTCTTATGCCATTCTGGCATTCGGGTTAGCTGAATGCGGCCAATTGCGGCTTGCATTTCTGTCATACGCCAGTTGGTGCCAAAACTATCATGTAACCAGCGAAACCCTGGCGCGTGCTCTCTTTCGTAAACCGCTTCCCAGCTTTTGCCGTGATCTTTGTAGCTCCACATTTTTAACCAAAGCTCGCGATCATTAGTGGTCACCATGCCACCTTCACCACCCGTTGTCATGATCTTATCCTGACAGAATGACCAAGCACCGATATGACCAATTGAGCCCACACTTTGCCCCTTATACTTGGCACCGTGAGCCTGAGCACAATCTTCGATTACATAGAAACCGTGTTGCTCAGACAATGCCATAATAGTATCCATCTCTACTGGCATACCTGCAAGGTGTACAACAACAATGGCCTTTGTTTTTGGTGTAAGTACCGCTTGTATCGATTCCGCAGTAATCACCTGACTGTTTGGTTCCACATCAGCAAAAATGGGAGAAGCTCCCGATGTCACAATCGATGATGCCGAAGCAAGGAAAGTTCTTGGCGTGGTAATTACCTCATCACCTTCACCGACATCCAACGCTTTCAGCGCAATATCTAGCGCAAGCGTACCGTTGCTAAGGGCTATAGCGTATTCACCACCAACCCAAGTGGCAAACTCTTTTTCAAAGCTTCGACACTCACTACCTGTCCAGTAGTTAACTTTATTTGACAGCAGCACACGGCTCACTGTATCTGCTTCTTCTTGAGTAAAAGAAGGCCATGGAGAAAATGGTGTATTAAGCACGATGTCACCTAATTAAGTATTATTTTTCGGATTTGATTAGCCTATGAGCCGGAGAACCCACTACGGTTTGAAAGTCTGGTACGTGGTTGATCAGTGTTGACCCAGCCCCAACCACTACATCACGACCAATAGCCACAAGCTGCTTCACTTGACTACCAAGTCCTATCCAAGTGTTTTCGCCAACTTCAACGCCCCCAGCCAAATTTACACCTGGACTAATATGCACTCCCTCAGCAAGCCTGCAATCATGGTCGACGGTGGAGCCCGTATTAATAATACAGCCCAACCCAATATGGCTAAAAGGGTTTACAACCGCATTCGACATTATCACTGTCCCAACATTGATGTTGGCATATTGACTTATGACTGCACTTGGGTGCGCAAGTAGTTCAAAGTTAGCCCCCGCTGTACTCAATTCACGCTGCTTAGCGCAGCGCGTCGCATTATGACCAATAGCAATAACAGTTACATCATACTCTGCTGCCTTTGCCAAAAGCGCAGCAGTGTCCCCAGACACTCTCCAATGTTCAAGGGATACCAAGCTTGGCCAGCGGTCATCAAAAAAAGTGATATTTTGATAACCATTAAGCTCAGCAATCTCTGCAACAACTTTACCGTGCCCACTAGCACCTAAAATAGCACAGCTTTTCATGGCTGATTACTACCTTGGTTTTCTGAGCCCTTAAATGGCTTGATGGTGACATGCCCATCAGCAGATATACCCTCTTTTACAAAGACCTTTTTTACTGTTAGGAGAAGAATCTTTATATCCAGCCAGAGCGTTTTGTTATCAACATACCAAACATCTAAGGCAAATTTGTCTTCCCAACTAATCGCATTTCGACCATTGATTTGAGCCCAGCCAGTAACACCAGGGCGAACATCATGGCGCCTTGCTTGCTCTTTGTTATAGAGCGGTAGATATTGCATTAGTAGTGGGCGTGGCCCTACTAAGCTCATCTCTCCTTTTAACACATTCCATAGCTCTGGGAGTTCATCTAAACTGCTATTTCTCAACTTATCCCCAAAAGGGGTCATGCGCTCAGAGTCCGGCAACGGATTACCATGCTGATCCACCGCATCCTTCATTGTACGAAACTTCACCATTTCAAAAGATTTTCCGTTTAAGCCAGGACGCGTTTGACGAAACAGAACTGGAGAACCAAGGTTTTTGCGAATCCTCCAAGTGACTAAAGCAATAATGGGAGATAACAAAATAAGCGCGATAAGAGACGCGAGAAAATCAAACAGTCTTTTCATCGGAAAGCCCCATAATTTTCAGTATTTCAGCATTCACTTTGTGAACGTCAAATTTTTCATTTGCCATTGTGTGACTTTTTTCACCCATCAATGACCACTTATCTTGGTTTTCAATAAACCAAATCATGCGTTCTGCAAGTTGCTCAACGTTCGCTTTCTCGACTAGCCAGCCATTCTCACCATTGACGACGGTTTCACGACAGCCTGGAACATCCGTTGTTAAAATTGGCCTCCCCATCGCCATCGCCTCTAATACTGTGCGAGGCATTCCCTCATGATAAGAAGGTAAGACATAGATCGAGCAGTTTTCAATAAATGGGCGCACATCAGCTGTTGCACCGCTATATTCAATTGCACCAGACTCTACCCACTTGTCCACTTCACCTAGTTTAATACCATCCGGTGAAGGATCTTCAGGCCCAACAAGCTCAAAAACCGCATATGGGTATTTTTGTTTAACTAGATTAGCTGCTTTTACATATTCACGAATGCCTTTGTCTCCAAGCAATCTAGCAATAAGTAAGAAGTGAGCTTTTGAGGGTAAAGGGGAGGTTTTGTAATGACTTAAATCAACACCCGATCCATTTACCAGAAAGCATTTTTCTTTAGGTACGATTCTTTCATCGATAAAAATTTTCATATTATCTCGGTTCTGAAAAATAACCGCATGGGAACTTTTCAATGCCGACCTATAAAGGCTTCTTACCAGCACCATTAATACTAACTTTAGTTTACCACCAGGCTGAAACGCATATCCTAACCCAGTAACTAAAGCATAAAATGATGTATTAGAAGAAAATCTTGATGCAATCCCTCCCCAAATTATAGGCTTTATTGTGTATGCCAATACTTTCTTTTGAACACTTTCTCTAGTCACGTTAGTAAGTTGGTATAAAGTGCTAAAATCCTTCAGAGGGTTCAGTCCATTTCTAGCGACACTATAGTTATAACACTCAGCGCCCAACAGTCTCACCTTTTCTATATCTTCCGAAGTAGCTCCAGAACAATATGTTTCAACTGGAAAACCAGTCGAAACATATTTTTTAATTAGCTCTCCCCGAAAGTTGGTAAGGGAACTTGGTAAAACTCCCACTAGTATAATTTTCAACTTAAACCCTTTACCTAGTTCTTCCAAACAACGCGATTAACGTAATCTGTGTAGCTTAGTATTGTACGAAGTACCTTATCAGAAACATTTGGTGCAATATAATCTCCAACTTTATTCAACAAACGTTTCTCACCTCTTGGTTGATCACCCAGAATGTCAATAGCTTGCAAAATACGTTCTACGCTCATTCCCGTAAACATAACCGCACCTTCTTCAAAACCTTCTGGCCTTTCTTGTGCTTCACGGATATTAATTGCTGGGAAGTTCAAAATAGACGACTCTTCTGTAACCGTACCACTATCACTTAAAACAACCTTCGCTTCCTTCTGAAGGCGAATGTAATCACTAAAGCCAAGTGGCTTTATCAAACGCACTAGAGGGTGGAACTCCAAATTCAACAGCTCAATCTTCTTTCTTGTTCTAGGATGAGTAGAAACAATAATAGGGAGATTATATTTTTCAGCAATAGTGTTTAAAGCCAACACATAGCTATTAATGTTTCGCTCAGAGTCTACATTTTCTTCACGGTGAACACTTACTAAAAAGTAATTTTCGCGTATTAACTCTAGGCGTTCTAGCACATCTGACAGTGAGATTTTTTCTTTGTAGTAATTTAATACCTCATCCATAGGGCTACCGGTTTTAACAATAAGGTCAGGGCTAATACCCTCATGCAGCAGATAGTCACGTGCAATGTCACTGTATGGTAGGTTTACATCCGAAATATGATCCACAATTTTCCGGTTAATTTCTTCTGGAACACGTAAATCAAAGCAACGGTTACCAGCTTCCATATGGAAGATTGGAATCTTTTTTCGCTTTGCTGAAATTGCAGAAAGGGCACTGTTAGTGTCACCCAGTATTAATATCGCTTCAGGCTTAATTTCTTCAAAAAGCTTATCCGATTTACTGATAACCTGCGCAATGGTGTCAGCGGCAGTACATCCCGCACACTCTAGAAATATATTCGGAGAGCGGATTCCAAGGTCATCAAAAAAAATTTGATTTAACTCATAATCGTAATTTTGGCCAGTGTGAACTAAAGTATGGTCTGTATACTCATCTAACTTAGCAATTGTGCGTGAAAGACGAATAATTTCTGGGCGGGTACCAACAACGGTTACTAGTTTCAATTTACTCATTATCATATCTCTTGCTGTAATCACAGTGCATGAACTTTATCAGATCATCCCAATTTGGTGGTACGAACCCTGTCTCTTTACAAAACTTCGTTGAATCAAGGGAACGATCAATCACAAAATCTTCGCACTTCTCAATTTCGACCTGCTTACTGTAGATCTCAGAAACTTTTGAGATCAAAGAGTACTTATCGATGGGGTCAACTGATAAGTGATACAGGCCAGACAGAGAAGGATTGGGTAATACATAATCCACAAGGACTTTCGCAACATAAGCCGTAGGAAGACCAGAGAAAACCGCCTTAGAGAAGCCTTTTACAGAACCTTCTTGACTTAAGAACCAATCGATTAAGCTAACAGACGATTTTAGCTCATGGCCAATGATAGAAGTACGCAGCGTCAAATGTTTACCATAGCCTACTTCTCCAAGGTGCTTCGACTTACCATATAGGTCAGTTGCGGTTGGTAAATCTGAATCTACATAGTTACCTGTTTTACCATCAAAGACACAGTCCGTTGAGAAATGAATTAAGCGGGTACCAAGAGTATCGCAAAGCTGAGCAATTTTATGTGGAAGTAAAGCATTGATCTCAATAGCTTCAACATATTGCTTAGAAGCCTCATATTGCTTGATTAAACCAATACAATTGATAACAATATTAGGCTTAGTAGCTCTAACTGCACACTCAAGGGTATCAAAATCTTTAATATCAACGTTAAAAATTAACTTATTAGTTGATGGAAAGAACCTCTCCAAACCGTTAACACTTCGTACTGTTCCATAAACATCAAGATTCGGTGATTCAGATAGGTTCGAAAAGATACTGTAGCCCAACATCCCCGTGGCCCCAATAACAAGAACTTTCACGTTATATACCTTCTGGAACAATAATGTTGCCTGCTTCGATTTCACGAATGAAGTCAAGCTTTCGAAGTAACTGCTTCATGCCTTCAACATCAAGGCGATCCGTATTGTGGGAGTTATAGTCTTCAATTTGGGTCAGGTCTTTCTCGCCTTCGTCAAAATATTTTGAATAATTTAAGTCGCGATTATCCGCTGGTATACGGAAGTAGTCACCCTGCTCTTCTGCGACAAACATTTCTTCTTGACTACATAGTGCCTCATAATGCTTTTCACCATGACGGGTGCCAATGATATTTACTTCATGGTTTGGCTTATCAAGGAGTTCAAGTAATGCTTGAACTAATACTTCAATAGTCGCAGCAGGTGCTTTTTGGACAAAAATATCACCATTCTCAGCATTTTCGAATGCATGAAGAACCAGATCAACGGCATCATCCAAAGTCATCATAAAACGGGTCATACTTGGATCTGTAATAGTGATTGGGTCAAGATTTACTACCTGACGAATAAACAGAGGAATTGCAGAGCCACGCGATGCCATTACATTACCGTAACGGGTACAGCAAATAGTAGTATTGGTATGCTCTAGATTACGACTCTTAGCAACGATGACTTTTTCCATCATTGCTTTAGAAATACCCATCGCGTTGATAGGGTACACTGCTTTGTCTGTACTTAGGCAAACAACACGCTCTACTCCAAAGTTAATAGCAGCTTCAAGCACATTTTCAGTACCAATAACATTCGTTTTTACTGCTTCTAATGGATAAAACTCACAAGACGGTACTTGCTTCAAAGCTGCTGCATGGTAGATATAATCAACACCTCGCATAGCATTAGCTATACTTTGATAGTCTCGAACATCACCAATGTAAAACTTTAATTTATCTGATTGAAAATGCTTTCTCATATCGTCTTGCTTCTTTTCATCGCGAGAAAAAATACGAATTTCTTTAATATCAGTGTTTAAGAAACGGCGTAGGACAGCATTACCAAAAGAGCCAGTACCACCCGTAATTAATAATATTTTGGAATTAAGCTCAAAAACCTTTTTCATTTTTTCTCCGAGAAAATATCCCACAAAGCTTAAAAAACGAATCATCTTTCATTACAAACATAACAAAAAAATAAAGCACCAAATAAACAATTAAGGAAATATAAAAATCACTGATTACAATGGAAATAAAAAATGATAACAAAATGGAAATAAAGAAATATTTCAAAATCATCACCAATAGAATAAATACTTCTTTAATTCCATCAGCTGCAAATAATCTAAAATACATATACAACGAAAACAAAATAGTAAATAAAACATACACTACAAGAGATTCTAAAAAATCCAAATAATTTAACCCAAAAATTGAGAATCCAATTACAATAAGAGAAAATATTGAAATTGCTTTTAAACAGGCAACTCCTTTTCCTTGAGAAAAAAGAGCTCTTGTAGACAAATCTTTTATTAGTACAAAAGGTATTGTTACAACCATAACTGAAAAAATCATAGCAACACCCTCAGTATCATTATTATTAAACTGGCCTCGTTCAAATACAATTTGTACAAGACCAGTAGAAAAAATAATTGAAAAAGAAACTATTGACAACAAAAATGAAAGCAGCAATGGTAAATATTGTTTAATTAAATCTCCTACCAAGCCTATACCCCCCATCTTAGAGAATCTTGGATATAAGTGAGTGTTTATTATCAAAATGGATAATGATAGAAAAAGCAACGTTAACTTAGATGCGATGGTATAGTATGATATAACACCATCGCCAAATAGTGTTGACATATATATAGGTAAAAAATTTATCATTTGTTCAACCAAAGCAAAACTAACCGAAACCCCAGAAACCAATAATAAACTAGAGCTAGGCTTCACATCTCTCAACAAATTACACATTTTATAAGTTAAATTACGATACCCCATTAAGTTCACAATAAGAATTATAAACCAAGTAACAATAGCTCCTAATAGTATTGGCTCAAACCCTCCTCCTTCATTGAAGAAATAAATCAAAACACAAAATGAAATATTATTAATAACAGGGTTAAGATAAACATAAACTGGCTTAGATTTTACTGAGCTAATCGCGTTCAATATACCAACACAAGTAGAGAGCGGGTATGTAATCACCATCAATTTTAAATATTCTGAAGAGATTAAAGTTAAATATTCTGATTCACTAGAACTAAAGAAACTTACTATAAAACCCGAAAAATTATATGAAATAAAAGAAAGTAATATTGAGAGCAACACTAAAGATAGTATTGCAAAGTTTAACCCCCCCTCTCTAATATCATTATTTTTATAAGACTGATAAGTAGGAACTACCACTAAAGAAATAGAGCCGTATAAAGCAATATACAACAAAGAAGAAACATATACTGCGAGAAAAAATGCATCAGTATCTAAGCTAATACCAAAGAATGCAGTTATTAAAACATCCTTACTTAAACCAGTTACTTTTCCTAAAAATATTAATACCACCAATAAAACCATACTTCTCATTTTATTTCGTTCACTTTGAAGAGGGTCTAGACAAGGAGTAAAGAAGGATTAAAGTAACAAACGTAAACACACCAGATAAGGCATGAAACATTTGATTGTTTGAATATAAGAAAATCGCCCCAAGGGATAAGTAAATAAATATCGGCTTAGAAAATACATTCTTATTAGATAGTGCACCTTTCCAAAATCGACCATAGAAGAAACCAAAAAACACTCCTAAAATAATCACACCTGGAAATGAAATGTCTGAAGCAAACCATGAAAATGCTGAATGCCACTTATCTAACCCCCAACCTAGTTCATCAGCCCTGAAAGGATAGGAATTAGCTAAAATAAGCCCAGGCTCTGAAAAAACAACTTCAATAATTTTTGCAAGAGAATAAGAATTTCCAACTAAATAAGTCCACTCAAAATCCATATTTAAAGATAGACTAAGGCCATATAAACCATTTGAGAAGTAACCCAAAAACATTCCCATAGGAAATGCAGCTTTTTCGCCTAGAACACTGACCAAAAGAGAGTCTGAGTCCCACAACATAAGTGGGTGTAAGGAGGTAGCTATATTAGCAGAGTCTACACCTATAGCTGTGTACCTAGAACTCAAAATAAAAGAGAATAAAATAATAAATACAAAAATTGATATTATATATCCTAACACCTTATTAAGGCCTATTTTCTTTTTATATATAGCCATCTTAACTAAATAAGAGTATGAAATAAAAATCAGGATATCACCTAAATACTTCTGCTTCCCTGAACCAATAACATTGACAAGCAAATAACTAAAGACAATAAAAAAAGATAAAATTTTAACGCTTTTTTTCAAAGCACTAAAGTGTGAAAAAACTACAAGTAAGCATAAAGTTGTAAATGTTTGCTCAAATATTGCCAATATATATGAAAAGCCTATCGATGCCTGCCCTCTTTCATAACCATCATACGAGGACACATAGTTCTCACCTATAGCAGCTAGAGAAAGACTTCTTCCTGACATAATAAATTGCCCCCAAGACTTAAAGGCAATTAGAGCAGCCAAAAATATAATAATATTTATCAATTGTTCACTTCTAGGACCTACAGGCATGGGGACTACATGAAAGCTTCCACTAGCCCCTTTTATAAACCCAAGTAACACCATAGCGCAAAAGGCACTACAAAATAAAACAACAGCTAAATAGTCCATTCCAAAATATTTAACTGGGCCAAAAAATAGCGCTATGTATACAAAAATGGTATAGCAGAGAAAAATATTTACTGGAAGATACCTGTAGGTAAATAACTTCATACAACTAAACCCCAATCTTAAATATTCTTTTATATGCTTTAACTTTATCTTTGCCAGACAAATGTCCAACTTTTAAGGAACTTTGCAGCCCCTTCTCCAAAAAATCATCTGAACTTTTTATAACCCTAGCAGGATTTCCAGCAACAACTGTGTTATCTGGCACATCTCTTGTGACTACTGAGTTTGCCCCCACAATACAATTATTTCCAACTGTAACTCCGTGCAAAATCATCGCTCGAGTGCCAATAAAAACATTATCGCCAATCTTTATTTGGCCAGCTAACTCAAAGTTAGGGTACTGCTTTCTAAATGGCAGAGTTGAGCCATCATGACATATAAGCCTAGCGTCTACACTAATGTAAACATTATCCCCTAAAGAAACTAAATATGGCTCAGCACTGAACATTTCATAGCTAGAACCATAGATATAAACTGCTCCTTTTATATTGACACCAATTTTTTTGGCGTAAGATACAGGATATAATCTAGCATGCAGAAAATTCATAGGAAATTTAAGTGCTTTTTTAATTCTCTCAATCATTTTATACCTCATTAAAATCAAAAAAGCTTTTTGCATGTGCTTTGTAACCTTTATAGTCAAAAGAGCTTCTATCTATTAAAGGTTTCTGGTGCTTTCGACTAAGTATTTTATCAAGATCTTGAGATTCAAACCCAATAGAGCAAAGGTTAACGCCTTCAATATTTTTATATTTTTTTAATGCACTAATGTCGCTCGTAATTACAGGTATTCCTAGTGTTATAGACTCTGCCAACTTAGAGGGGAAGCCAGCTTTATTAACTCTTGTATCATCCCTAAAAAATATTGAGTAGTCCGCTTTAGAAATATATGAACTCAGTTTCCTATAAGGCACACGCCCATAAAAAGTCACTCGTTCACCAAGGGGTTCTAAAATACTCAAGTAGCTAGGATAGACATCTAAAAAATCAGACTTAGTAATTCCATAAACATCCAAACTAAGATTATGCTTTTGGTAGTTATCACTAACTGCGCTAACAACTTTGTCTAGTCTCTCTTTTACTTGACTATTATCATATATAGCCACAGCTTTATCAAAAGGGCTACCAAAGTAAATTAAATTAGTTTTCTCTGACTCAGGTGAAATTTCTGAATTATCTATATTAAGTGAAAGATCCTCAACATCATACAAAGTAGGTAACTCTAAGCATTTATGCCCTTTTGACTCATAGAAGTTAGTCATGTATTGACTTGTAGTAATCACACGCTTATTTAAACGTGCTACAACCCTAATTCTAAGAGAGGTATCAAGCCACTTAACTACTCGCCTTATTAAATTTTTATTAACTGAAGAATACCACTCAGTAATATCACAAATACTTTCAATACCACTTTTTCTACACAGCCCATTTATTCTTATACTAGCAATAGCTGGGTAATTATACATAATAACAATATCTGGTTTGCTCTCTCTTATGTACACCAATGTAGCAGAATCACCAACAATAAATTTAAGCCATTCAACAACCCCCTTCGGATAACTCACAACCATCATATCAATATGATCCATAGGGCATAATTGGTGCACAACTCCTTTTTCCAAACTTGCATCCTTAGATACACCTAACACAGAAGAATCAATACCTATCATCTTAAAAAGCTTTGAATTTGATATAGCCCTATGACATGCGGCATTGTTATCAGGCAGATCAAAGCCTCCGATATATAATAGCTTTTTCATTGTCAACCTACTCTAAAAATTTAATATACCAAGGCATCGCTTCTGAAATTCCTTGCTGAATATTGAATAGGGGTTCATAATCCAACTTTGATTTTGCTTTACCTATAGATGCCTGAGAGTGCCTTACATCTCCCACTCTAAACTCCCTGTATTCGGGCTGTGAGTCATAATCTACTCCATTTATTCCAAGCTCCAACTGAAGAACTTTAAATAACGTATTTAACGTAGTTCTATCACCAACAGCACAGTTGTACACCTCACTTAATGTGCCTTCTTCTCCTGTAGCTGCTAGTAAATTCATTTGAACTACGTTTTCTATATAACAAAAGTCCCGACTTGTTTCACCATCACCATTAATGAAAACATCTTCACCATTGATCATAGCTGCTGTCCATTTGGGAATTACCGCCGCATATGCGCCGTTTGGATCTTGCCTACGACCAAACACGTTGAAGTAACGAAGACCAATAGTCTTGAACCCATAAGTACGGGCATATACACCAGCGTACAGCTCATTGACATACTTGGTTACTGCATATGGTGAAAGCGGATTACCGATGTTTTCTTCTACTTTTGGTAGCGCTGGGTGATCACCGTATGTAGAGCTAGAAGCTGCATAAGTGAAGCTTTTTACCTTAGCTTCTTTTGCTGCATCAAGCATGTTCAAAAAGCCGGTAATGTTTGCAGCGTTTGTGGTAAGAGGATCTGTGATAGAGCGAGGAACAGAGCCTAAAGCCGCTTGATGCAGTACATAATCCACACCCTGTACAGCTTGCTGACAGGCTTTTTGTTCGCGGATATCTCCTTCAATAAAGGTAAAGCGACACCATTGTGTTTCTGTGACTAGGCTTTCTACTTCATCTAAGTTGTATTGATGACCTGTTGCGAAGTTATCTAGCCCAACAACAGTTTGATTAAGCTTTAAAAGCCTCTCTAATAGGTTTGAACCGATGAAGCCTGCAACACCTGTTACCAACCACGTCTTTGGTGATTCTAGTAACTCCTGCTGGATTTGTTCATATTTGGTCATTGTATTTTTTCCGTGTAGATAAATAAGCGTTATTAGGTATATCAGAATGAAAGTATATCGCTAGACTCTGTCACCCCCATTCCTTGCTGTTCAGCAATGGTGTGCTTCATGCTCACAGTATTGGAGTAATCATTTCTATCTCAAGATAAAACTCAGGAGCTTTTGTATGTGTCACCTGAGTTTCGCTCTACCTGAAGGTTAAATACGCATATCTACGCTTTCTTTATCTAAAACATATTTCAAGTCATACAGAACATGTTCTGGCTTACCGAGCGCGCGAATTTTCTCTACCCCCATCTCTTTAAACTCGTTGTGAGATACCGCCATAATGATTGCATCGTAATGACCTTGTTGCTCTTGCTCACACAGCGTTAAACCGTACTCATATTGCGCTTCTGCATTTGAGCACCATGGATCCATGATATCTACGTTGATATTATACTCCTTTAGCTCAGAAACAACATCAACCACCTTAGTATTGCGTAGGTCCGGACAGTTCTCTTTAAAGGTTAACCCCATCACAAGTACGTTCGCACCCTCAACGTGAATACGCTTCTTGAGCATTTTCTTCACTAACTGAGATACTACATATTGGCCCATACCATCATTCAGTCGACGCCCTGCCAGAATCATTTCTGGGTGGTAGCCAACGCTCTGTGCCTTATGAGTTAGGTAGTATGGATCGACACCTATACAGTGACCACCAACTAAACCTGGACGGAATGGTAGAAAATTCCACTTAGTACCTGCAGCTTCAAGTACTTCTAGCGTATCGATACCGAGTTTATTGAAGATAATTGAAAGCTCATTAATGAGAGCAATATTGACGTCGCGCTGCGTATTTTCAATCACTTTTGCCGCTTCTGCCACTTTGATAGAAGGCGCTTTGTGGGTACCGGCTGTGATGATGCTTTTGTACAGCTGGTCCACATATTCTGCCACCTCTGGTGTAGAGCCACTTATTACTTTGAGGATATTCGTAACACGATGCTCTTTATCACCTGGGTTAATACGCTCTGGAGAGTAACCAGCAAAGAAGTCTCGATTAAACTTAAGGCCAGATACACGCTCTACAACTGGGATACAATCTTCTTCCGTCGCCCCTGGGTAGACTGTTGACTCATAAATGATGATATCGCCTTTTGACACTATAGTGCCAAGTGCTTCAGAGGCTCTAATCAACGGCGTTAAATCCGGCTGCTTATGTTCATCAATCGGTGTTGGAACGGTAACAATGTAGACATTGCACCCTTTTAAATCTTGAAGAGAGGCAGTGTAAGAAAGGTGAGTAGCTTCCACAAGTTCGTTATTACTGCACTCTAATGTGCTATCACAACCTGCTGCTAGTTCATCAATTCGTGCTTGGTTAATATCAAAACCAGTCGTTGGTATGATCTTACCAAACTCAACTGCAAGTGGCAGGCCGACATAACCTAAACCGATGATACCAACGTTTAATTCACCAAAGTTCATTTCCAGATACCTTCTTGTTTCCTGAGATAGTTATTTTGCTGATGTGTCTAAAATTCTTTGGTATGTGAGCTGTAAGCAAAGCTAGCTGCTTTGTAAACTTCTTCATTTTTATCCACACTCGCCACCATGGGCCTAAGTGGTTTGCGCGTGACCCATTATTATTAGCAGCCAGCAATATGGTTTTTGAAAGGCATGCGCAGAAATTCCAAAAACTGCAAACTTCACAGATTAGCCAGAATCTTCTCACTCCAAGCACGCTACCGCCCTGCCAGATTTTCGTAGCATTGACAGAATTATATTTAACAATAGAGGAATGCCCTTAGAAAAAAGACCTCAAGCCATCTTGTACAAATCAACAGGCGTTACTGCAACCTTCGCCTGCTCATTCAATACATTCATCAGCAATATCGCTCTTTCCTCACCGCTGTATCGTTCAAACACAGCCTCCAAGCCCTGAAAAGAACCGCGGATAATTGTAACCCGATCCCCACGATGAAAGCGATCTAAATCAATCGCTTTCTCCTGAAACTGCCCCTCACGCTGCCGAAGCTCTTCAAGCAACGCATCTGGCACACTCAGCGGATAATCCCCAAACTGCACAAACCCAGACACACCATATGTTGATCGTATCGGAGCCCAATTATCATTCACGCGATTAAGATTAATAAACAAATAACGAGGAAATAATGACTCAGTCACTTTCACCAACTTACCCTTACGGCGGCGCTCTCTCATCGCTAATGGGCGGTAAGTGATATAACCTTGATTATTTAATTGTTCCTCAGCATACGCTTCTTGACGGGGCTTGCTTGTTAGCACATACCAGGCTTGACACTCATCTTGGCTCATGTTCTTTTCCTGTAGCTAT
>Ga0193958_1000396_pt1 | contig 16514 bp, 8 predicted proteins | sample FB_1_MG_FD_140320 | JGI IMG/M metagenome (GOLD analysis project Ga0193958, IMG submission 140320) | Microbial mat bacterial communities from the Broadkill River, Lewes, Delaware, United States - FB_1_MG | ecosystem: Environmental > Aquatic > Freshwater > River > Microbial mats | place: USA...
ATCAGATGTTGAAATCACAACAGAGTATATGGATACAAAACGAATTTATAGTAAAGACTATATAGAGTCTTTATTTCAATTTTACCAAAAAAGATATCAAAATAGAAAATTTGATGTAATCATCGCATCTGATAATAATGCACTAGAATTCTTAAATACCTACCACGATAAAATTTTTACAAATACTCCCATTGTATTTTGTGGAATTAACAATTTTGATAAAAAAGCGTTCAACAAATCAAATATACGAAAAAGAACTACGGGTATTGTCGAAGAAGTTGATATAGAAAAAAATCTCAATCTTATTTTAGACTTACATCCTAATTTAACAAAATTATTAGTTATCAATGACACTACAACTACTGGCCAAGGTATGAAGAAAGAGTTTTTTAAGGCTTATGAAAAACATAAGAATAATATAGAGATTGAATATATAGATACCTTTAAACTAGAAGAGTTACAAAACAAAGTAACACAATTAGATAAAAATAGTGTGATTTTATTTATGTTATTACATAAAGACAAGACAGGTAAAATTTTCACATTTAAAGATGGATTAAAAAGTATTGAAAAAAACTCTGATGTACCAATTTATGGCTTGTGGGATTTTTATTTAAATCGAGGACTTGTAGGTGGTTTTGTTACTCATTCAAATGCCCAAGGTGAATCAGCTGCAAGGATGGTAAAAAAGATACTAAGAGGTAAGGCAATCTCCAATATACCTATTATTGAAAAAAGTCCAAATACATATATCTTTGATTACAAACGATTAGAAAAATTTGATATAGATATGTCAAAATTACCAACAAATAGTATTGTACAAAATGAACCTAGAACTTTTTATGAAAACTATGAAACAGAACTCTCTGTCATTACTATTACTTTTATATTCTTTACGATTATTATTTTTATGCTAATTGATTCAGTAGAAGATAAAAGAAAAGCAAAAGATGAATTACAAATACAATTAAATTTTATTGAAACATTATTAAATACTATTAAAAATCCAATATTTTATAAGGATAAAGAGGGAAAATATATAGGATCTAATGATGCTTTTGCAAAATTTATTGGAAAAGAAAAAAAAGAGATTATTGGTAAAACAATGTATGACTTTTTTCAAGAACAAATAGATTTTTGTGATGCTCATGAAACTTATGAAAAAAAACTTTTTAACAATGAAAAAGTAGATGATTATGTTATGGATTATCATATTAATGGTACAAGTAAAACCATTATTGTAAGTAAAGATATCTATTTAGGAAGTGAACATAAAATTGCTGGTACTGTTACTATTTTGCATGATATTACAGAGTTAGTAAAAATACAAAATGAGAAGAAACAACATGAATCATTTTTAATTCAACAATCAAAATTAGCAGAAATCGGAGAAATGATAAATGCTATTGCACATCAATGGAATGAGCCATTAGTTGAGATGTCTGCTATTGTTCAGGATTTGGAACTTCAATACACCATGTTTACTCTTACAGATAATGATATGAAGGTATTTGTAAAAGATGCTATGATTCAAATACAGTATATGTCAAAAACATTAAAGGATTTTAGAGATTTCTTAAAACCTTCTGCTCAAAAATCTAACTTTTATATAAGAGAAGCTTTTAGAGAAGTACTCAATATTGTAGAGAGACAACTAAAATATAGTTATTTGGATTTTAATATTAAATACTCTGAAAATGACTTAGTTGTTTATGGTTATAAAAATGAATTTATGCAAGTTCTAATCACTATACTAAATAATGCAAAAGATGCTATACTAAAAGTAAAAGAAGATGATAGAGAATATGAGGGACATATTAATGTTAGTGTATCCTCAAAAGAAGATGTTGTAGAAATTTTGATTGTAGATAATGGATGTGGAATAGATGAAAAAGATAAAGATCATCTCTTTGACCCTTATTATAGTACGAAAGAAAAAGGAAATGGATTGGGTCTTTACATGAGTAGAACACTTATTAAAGATAAAATGAATGGAAAAATTTATTTTAAAAATACAAAAGATGTTACAACATTAGCTATAGAGTTACCACAAAAGGCTGAAATATGAAAATATTATTACTTGAAGACAATGATAGATTAAATAATAGCATTGTAAAAAGGCTAGAGATAAAAGGTTATAAAGTCGATTCATTTACAGATGGTCATGAGGCATTAAATAATGTATTTGATGGTTATGATTGTTTTATATTAGATATCAATGTTCCCTCAATAGATGGAATAAATATATTAAAAGAGATTCGAGAACACGATAAGAATATTCCTATTTTAATCATTAGTTCAAATATTGACTTAGATACTATTAAAAATGCATATGGATATGGATGTAACGATTATTTAAAAAAACCCTTTTTTATAGATGAATTAGAAGTAAAAATAGAAAAATTATGTCAATTAGATAATGAGATTATCATCTTAGATGATGGTTTTACATATGATATGGAAAAACGAGAGCTATTTAAAAATGAACTTGTAAAATTAACAAAAAAAGAAACTTTATTATTACATCAATTAATCACACATAAAAACAAAGTCTTAAGTTATGACCATATTTTAAACTATGTTTGGGAAGGTGATATTGCTACAACAGATAGCATCAGAACATTAGTTATGCGTTTACGAAAAAAAATACCTCAAAACTCTTTAGAAACCATAGTTGATTTTGGATATAAATTTAATATAAAATAACTTTTTAAAATTTGATACCAAGTAAGATGGCTTAACTTTAAGTTATTTTAGTTTATTATTTATAATTTACAAAGGCTTTATAATGTTTAAATTACTCATATTCTTCATTTTTTTATATTCTAGTCTCTTAGCTCAAGAGATTAAACTCGGTATGTCTACTGATTTAAGTGGTCCTATTTCCAATATATCAAAAAGTATGGATATGGGTATTCGAACTTACTTAGACAAAAATAATAACCATCCTAACAAAAAATATACTTTTACACTTACTACATATGATGATAACTATAATGCTATTAAAGCAAGTAAAAATGTAGAGAAACTTATCTATAAAGATAAAGTTTTAGCACTTTTAGCAAATATGGGTACTCCATCTTCTAAACTTACAATCCCAATTACTAATAAAGCCAACATCAGTGCATTTGCATTTTATACAGGGGGAAAATATGTCAGAAAAGAGATTGCTGATAGAAATGTCTTCAACTACAGAATTTCATATAAAGAAGAAGTGGTCTATATCATTTCAAATCTTTTAAAAAATGGCATTAATCCAGAAGAGATAGTTTTTTTATCACAAAATGATGCTTACGGAAACTCTGGGTATTTTGCTGCTATTGAAGAATTAAAAAAACGAGGGTATACAAATTTAAATAAAATTATAAACGGCAGATACAACAGCCATTCTATTAATGTAGAATCAGCTCTCAGTAAACTCCTAGATTATCCAACACAACCAAAAGTAATCCTAATGTTTGGAATCACCAAACCAATTATAAAATTTATGAAATTAGCAAAAAATGATTTTCCAAATAGTACTTTTATTAGTATTTCACCTATTAGTCGATCGGCTATTATCGAACAATTAAAAAACTTAAGTAATGGTTTAGTAGTAACACAAACTGTTCCTTTACTCTCAAGTAATTTACCCATCGTAAAAGAGTTTTTATATCAATTTAAAAAATACTATCCAGATATAAAACCAAGTATATCATCATTAGAAGGTTATATTGTCGGAAAACTATTTGTAAGTAGTTTAAATGATTCAGATATACAAGTTACAGATAGAGAAAGCGTTATTCAAATATTATCACAAACAAAAGATTTAGACATAGGATTAGGATTTAGTTCAGGATTTGATAAAAAATACAACCAATATTCTTCAAAAATTTGGACATCAGTAATTCATGATGGCAAGGTTGAAGAATACAATTGGAATGAAATGAGGTTACAATAATGTTTTCTATAAAAAAATTTCAGCATCTAACAGAAAGTTTGTCAATTAAACAAATAGTTATTGCAGGTGTTGTTATTATGGCCATTGTTATTGGAATTTTTTCAGCAACAATGATATACTTTACTTCAACTGTAAAATTTGATAAAAAAACTCTTACTACTATTATTACAATTGAGGAACAAAATCACCAAACTATAAAAAATACAAAAATTATCAATGATTTAAATACAAAAATACTCCTAAGCAATTCAATTGATGATTTAAAGATAATGAAACTACCAAAGCTTACTACAAAATATGAATACTTAACAATTGATGTACAAGATAAAGACCTATATAATAAAAATATAGACCTAATACAATCCCTTATAAAAGAAAAACTTACAATTCAAGAACAACTCTACATCAAAAAAATAAACATACTCAAAAATAAAGAGCAATTAAATAATAATATTTTAAATATTCAAGAAAATATATCAAATATCCAAATTATTACTGATAATTTATCAGGTAAAGTTCTTCTAAAAAATAAACGATTATTAAGAAGTTTAAAAAAAGACAATATTTCAAGAGTATCATTTAATCAAAAAAATACAATATATAAAGAAATAGAAGAGATCCAATCACTAACTAAAGACTTATATCTACATATTCTACAAATTCCAATACGCTTAAATCAGATTATTAGTACTAACGATAAATATCTTATAGCTCATTTAGATAAAAATATCCTTTTTCAAGATAATTACCTTATTGAAACTTTGTACCAGAATTTATTATCTAAAGATAAATTCAAGCTAGAGTATAAGAAAGATTTGCAGGACTTTTATCAATATTTCTTATCAATAAAAGAAAGAGAAAGGCTAATTATTTCATTGAAAAATGATTCTATTAATAAGACCATAGAATTAAATCAATTAATTACACAAAAAAATCAATTAGAAAATGAGGTATTTAATAAAATTAATAAGATTGATAATATATCAAAAAATATCAAGTTCAATATATTAAATAATTCTGATGCTACAGCTCAACAAATTACCCTAGTTGTAATTTTAGTCAGTATACTTTCTTGTGTGCTTTTGACAATTGCAGCAAGTATATTAATCGCTAGAATAAATGTTCCTCTTGATTTTATCACTAGGTTTATTAAAGAGATAGGCTCAAAAAACAAATCACTTTCAAATAAATTACCTGTAGAAATTAATGATGAGTTTGGACAACTATCTACCTCTTTTAACACAATGACATCAACAATTGAAAAAAATATTACTGAAATTGAAGACCTCTATATCGAAATCGAAAATACTCAAAAAGAGATTATTTTTACTATGGGAGCTGCAGGTGAGCTTAGAAGTAAAGAAACAGGTCAACATGTAAAAAGAGTTGCAGAATATTCAAAACTACTTGCATTATTATTTGGTTTAAAAAGTGATGATGCAGAATTGATTAAATTAGCTTCCCCTATGCATGATATAGGAAAGGTTGGTATTCCTGATGCTATTTTACATAAACCTGGAAAACTAACTGTAGATGAGTTTAAAATTATGAAAACACATGCCCAACTAGGCTATGATATGTTGAAAGGCTCAGACAGAATCATTTTAAAGTCTGCTTCAATTGTTGCTCATGAACATCATGAAAAGTATGATGGTAGTGGATACCCACGAGGATTAAAAGGTGATAATATACATATCTTTGGTCGAATCACGGCTATTGCAGATGTATTTGATGCGTTAGGAAGTGAACGTATATATAAAAAGGCTTGGCCAGATGAAAAGATATTAGAACTATTTGAAAAAGAAAAAGGGAAACATTTTGATCCAAAACTTATAGAATTATTCGTTAAAAACAAAGAAAAGTTTTATAAAATAAGAGATATGTACAAAGAAGAAATTTAAATAGTATAATAATGAGTTAATAATGTAATTTATTTTGAATTATAAAAGAAAATTGAACTAGAAGATAAACCTCTAGTTCGTAAATTATGATCTATTAAGTTTATAAAGATCATTTAAAACTAAGCAAGTTTAATTAAAAACTTGCCCATTCATCATCACTACTTTTTGATGCTTCTATTGGTTTTATTTTCGTTGTTGAAGACTGGATTGTTTTTGTAACTTGAACATTCGATTCTTTAGATGTTCTTGCTTTAATCAACTTCTCTCTTTGTCTTTTTTCTGGTCCTTTATATTCTAAATCCATAGGCTTCTCTCTTTTAACTAATTCTTTCCCTATAAATTCTTTTTCATTTGCATCACTTACAACAAGTTTTGCAATTGTATCAGTTTCTACAGCTACATCATGAGTTTGACTTGCAATAGAAGCATTTTGCTGTGTTTGTTGGTCAAGTGCATTAACTGCATCATTAATTTGATTGATACCTGTAAGTTGCTCTTTACTTGCCATCTCAACATCTTTAATAAGTTCTATTGTTTTAGCAATATTATCATGAAGACCTACATATCCATCTATCATACTATCAGCAATTTTTTTACCACCATTTGCCTTATCAGTGGCATTTTGAACTATAGTTTTGATCTCATTAGCAGCATCTGCACTTCTTGCAGCAAGATTTCTAACTTCTTGTGCAACAACGGCAAAACCTTTTCCTGCTTCACCAGCAGTTGCTGCTTCAACAGCTGCATTTAAAGATAAAATATTTGTTTGGAAAGCAATTTGATCAATAACACTAATCGCATCATTAATAGCACTTACTTCTTCATCTATCTCATTCATAGCTTTTGTTGTTTCATTTGCAAGTGATTCACCTTTATCTGCTGATTGACTAAGAGCAGTAGCAAAATCTGACATTTTAACAACATTTTCAGTATTGTGTGAAATATTACTTGTAATCTCTTCAATAGCTGCTGCTGTTTCTTCTAAAGCAGCTGCTGCTTCATTTGAATTCTTATTTAATATATCAACATTTTTAAGTAATATATCACTACTGCTATCCAAAGATAAACCATTTTGTTTATTTTCAACTAACATTTTTGTAATAATTTCAGCTAAATTATTTAACCCTTTAGATACTTCACCACTGTCATTGTCTACTCTATCTCTAAAGTCAAGTTTTGCAAAATTAGCTAAAACTCTATTTAGTTTATTGATATCAGCACTTACATTTTGACTTGTAACATCAAGCATATGATTAAAGATCTCTTTTAATTCTGTAAGATTTTCACTTTGAGTAGATTTTTCTATTCTTTTATCTAATCTACCTTCTCCTACTTCAGTTACAACTCGTTTTACATCTTCTAATAATATAGTATCTTGGTCAATTAGAGATCTAGTTTTTTCTATATTTTGATTTACAACTTTTGTCATTATTCCAATTTCATCTTCAGAATTTACTTGTAATAAATCAACACTTGTTGTTTCCTTATTTAAATATTTAAAGAATCCCATCAATCCATTTTGAAAATCTTCTATTGGTTTTGCAACTGCCTTATTAGTCATAATACTAGCTATAAAAATAAGTAAAATTAATACGATTACCGAAGTTACAAGAATTTTGATTATAAAACCTTGGATCTCTGATGCAGTTTCTTTATTCATAATTGCAACATTATTTTCAATCTCATCGACATATGCACCTGTACCTATGATCCAATCCCATGGTCCAAACTTTTGAACATAAGAAAATTTAGGTTTAGGTTCTTTATAGTTTGGTTTTGGCCACATATATTCAACCAATCCACCATTAACATTCCCATTTGCAGCTTTTACAATCTCTCTATAAATGTACTTACCATTTGGATCTTGTAAATCCACAAGATTTTTACCTGCAAGTGATGCTTTTGCTCCATGAGCTATAACTACATGATTAGAGTCATTTATCCAAAAATATCCGCTTGTTCCATATTTCATTTTTGAAATAGTTGCTTTTGCTTCTTTTTGAATATCTGTAGTTACATCAGATACATATGCACCTGTTCCTATTACCCAGTTGTATGGTTTAAATAACTTTACAAAAGATACTTTATTTTGAGGTTTTTCAAATCCTGGTTTTGGCCATACGTAATCAACAAAACCATCTCCATTTGATGAAGCAACTTTTGCAAACTCAGAAAATATTTTTTTCCCACCTTTATCTTTAAAATTAGCTAAATCTCTACCATTTAATTTTGGTTTTATTGGATGATCAATAATAACAGCTTTAGTATCATTAATCCAAAAGTATCCGTTTTGTCCATATCTACTTTCACTTACAATAGCTTTTATTCTATTTTTAAGCTCTGTTTCTGACAATTTTCCTTTATGAGTTTCATATTCTTTTTCAATAATCGAAAATATAAAACTTGTTTGATCTTTTAGATATTTTGAAACTTCTTTTTTGATTTTTTCTGGTGCTGTTCGTGCATGATATGATTCAATAGTTTTTAAAGCCATCGAAACGTAATTTTTAAGTTCATTTTCTTTATTTTTATAAGCTTCTTCCTTATACTTTTGAACTTTTGACTCTGCTAAAGCACTCATTGAAAGAACTGACTGAATTCCAACAATTATCGCAACAGTTACTATAGAAATAACTATTATAAATTGTACTTTTGTTTTTATGCTCATTTTGTTAAACATGTATTCTCCTTGCTATATATCACATTATATAATAATTTATATACAAAGTATATAAAATGACTTATCGAGAATAAATGTCTTTAAATAAAGTATTGAAGGAGTATTAAATTAGTTATTTATTTATAACCATCTCTAATAATAAAAAAAATAATTTTTATATTTCAAATAGATATAAAAGAGGAAAATTACTTAAACTTTCCTTTTTTAAATTCTTATACTTATAAAGAAAGATAAACAACACCCTCTTCTACTTTAGTTTCATATTTTTTAGTACATTCATTATTTTCATCTTGTGCAATTCCTGTTTCTAAATCTATATCCCAATTATGTAAAGGGCAAGTTACAAATTTTTCATGAACAAGCCCTTCACTTAATTTTCCTTGTTTATGAGGGCATTCATTATTAACTGCAAAGATAGAATCGTCTTTTGTTTTAAAAACTACAATCTCAACATCCCCTATAACAACTTTTCTTGATCCCATTGATGGAATATTTTTAATCTCAGTTATTTTAATCCAGTTTGCCATTGTTATATCTCCTTCGCTTCATAACCTGGTAAGTTTTTAGTATCTATTACAATTGGATCAAACTCTTTAGTAAAACCATCTTCAATTGCTTGTGCCCACGGGTCAACCTGTGCATGCTTTTGAGACTCATCAAATCTTTCAGCATAACCTTTTCGTCTTACTTCATCAAACATACCCTCTTTAACAAACTCTAAACCAACTCGTTCAACCCAATGAGCAGTCCGCTCTAGGTAATAAGCATCTTCTCTATAGAATTGCATAAATGCTTTTGTATATTCAAATAACTCTTCATCTGTTGATACTTTACATAAAAGATCTGTTACTCTTACCTTTATACCACCATTTCCTGCAACATGGATTTCCCATCCTGAGTCAACACCAATTACACCAAAATCTTTAATTGTTGCTTCTGCACAGTTTCTTGGACATCCTGAAACAGCAATTTTATATTTATGTTGTGTCCATGAACCCCATGTAAGTTTTTCTAGTTTTACACCCATCCCCATAGAATCTTGAGTTCCAAATCTACAATACGTATTACCAACACATGTTTTAACTGTTCTTAGTCCTTTAGCATATGCTTGTCCTGATACAAAACCTTTATCATTTAAATCTTGCCACATTGGCGCTAGTTGTTCTTTTGTTACACCAAACATATCAAGTCTCTGACCACCTGTAAATTTTACAGTAGGTACATCATATTTAACTGCAATATCAGCAATATCTTTAAGCTCTTTAGGAGTTGTCAATCCACCCCAAATTCGTGGAACTACTGAATAAGTACCATCTTTTTGTATATTTGCAAGCATTCTATCATTTACTAAAGTTGATCTTTTATCATTTTTATATTTATCGTCATTATATTTTACAAGTAAATAGTAGTTAACTGCTGGTCTACATTTCGCACAGCCATCTTCTGTTTTCCAATTAAGCTTTTTGAACACATCATATACATTATCAAAATCGTCTGTATTGATAGTATCTTTTATCTCTTTATGACCTACATCACAACAATCACAAATACCCTCAACAGTATCATTATACTCATCACCTAAAGTATCAACTAAAATATTTTCAACAATACCAAGACAAGAACCACATGAAGCCCCAGCTTTTGTACATGTTTTTACTTCATTTAATGTTTTCAAATCTTGATCTTTAATTGCATTTACAACACAACCTTTTGTAACACCATTACACCCACAAATCTCTTCATCATCTGAAATAGAGGATACATCATCACCGCCATGCCCACTATCACCTGAAAGTGCAGACTTACCAAATAAGATTTTTGTTCGCAAATCACTTATATCTGTTTGCTCTTTTAACAATTTCAAGTACCAAGAAGCATCAGCAGTATCACCATATAAAACAACTCCGATAATTTTATCTTCATATATTACTAGTTTCTTATACACCCCTACTTTTTCGTCAAGTAAAATTAGTTCTTCTGTCGTCTCATCACCTAAGTAGTCACCAGCAGAAAATAAATCAATCCCTGAAATTTTAAGTCTAGTAGATAAAGTAGAACCTCTATATCCATCAGATTCAACATCAGCTAATTTTTTAGCACAATATTTTGCTTGTTCATACAGTGGTGCAACTAAACCATATGTATTACCACCATGTTCAGCACATTCACCAATAGCAAATATATTTTCATCACTTGTTTGCAAATGATCGTTTACTACAATACCTTTATTGATATCTAACGAAGCTTCATTTGCGAGTTCTGTGTTAGGAACAATTCCTGTAGCAAATACAACAATATTTGACTCTACACTAGTACCATCAGTAAATGATACTTTCTCTACTACTTCATCTCCATATATCTCTTCAATAGTAGTATTAAGCTTAAACTCTATTCCATAAGTTTCTAGATTTTTTTGTAAAAGTCTTCCTCCTGTAGAGTCAAGTTGTTGACTCATAATAGAACCACTTCTGTGCACTAAAACAGTTTTAATACCATGCATAGCTATACCATAAGCAGCTTCAAGACCTAAAAGACCACCTCCAACTACAACAGCTGTTTTATCCTTAGAAATTAATTCTAAAATAGTATCACTATCTAATTTTGTTCTAAATCCAATTACATTTTTAAGTTCACTGCCTTTTGTATGAGGAATAAATGAGTTAGAACCTGTTGCAATAAGAAGTTTATCATACGCAAGAATTTTACCACTTTGACTTGTAACGGTTTTGTTAACTTTATCTATAGATACAGCTTTATCACCTTTATGTAAAGTAATATTATGTTCTTCATACCAAGTTTTGTGATTAATAATAGTATCTTCAAAAGTTTTTTCACCTGATAAAAGATATGACAACATTATTCTATTGTAGTTATAATAAGGTTCATCACCAAATATTGTAATATTATATTTATCTTTTGTTATATCAAATAGATCTTCAATAGTTCGTAAACCACTCATTCCATTTCCGATAACAATCAAATTTTGCTTTGTATCATTAGATTGTGACATTTAATTCTCCCCTTTTAACTTAACTCTACATTATGTTTATTTTATATAGAGTATTATAACTAAAAAGAAAACAAATAAATGTATATATAATATACAGACTATTCTTAATTTTACATTAAATATTTATTGATTGAATGTTAAAAATAATATAATATTAACTAAAAGCATGAGATAGAAACCTACTTTATAAACCATGATAGGATTTTTTTCTAATAATGATGCATTTGCATTAAAAAATGGTTTGACTTTATCACTATTATCTACCTCATAAAGCATATTGGAATAGTTTTTATAACGAATATCATCATCAATTGCAATCGCTCTTAAAATTATTGATTCTAACCAAAGGGGGATGTTGTTATTATATTTTTTAGGGGATTTTGGTGTTTTAAAACTAGGTGTTTGAAAGGGTTCAATTTCCCCATAAGGAAATTTACCTGTCAATGATTCATATAAAGTTACCCCTATTGAGAAAAGTTCTGATGATTCATTTATACTTTTACCTTCAAATCTTTGAGGGGCTAGATAAGATGGTGTTCCTGCACGAGAATTTAGACTATATATTTCAGTCATACTTCCAAAATCAATAACTTTAAATATATTCTTACCATCTCTTTGAGTGACCATAATATTTTCTGGTTTTATATCTCCATGAACCAAATCAAATTTTAGCAAATATTCGCTCATTTTTAAAAGTGTTTTTGCCAATACTAATACATCATCTATATGTAAATTCCTCTTTTTAAGATAGGTTTTTAAATCAACTCCAGATATAACTTCTTGCACATAATATCTATAAGATCTTTTTTTAGGGATAACTGCTTTTGGGAAAAAACCAGCCTTCAATCTTTTACTATTCCATGCTTCTTTTACAAACAGATCTAAAATAGTATTATCATATATTGCTTCTTTTGGAGCAAATTTCAAAACATATTTTTTCCCTTTTTTTTCACATAACCAAGTTCTATCATTTTGAATCAAAGATTTTTCGAGTCTGTATCCATCTATTGTATCTTCCTTATTTAGTGTCTCTGGGATAGGTAGGACTTGCTTTTTGAGGATTTCTATTGGATTATCTTCAAGTATCTCAACAATAACAGCAGTAGTATCATCAGGAAGATTATCTTCCATTAGTTTACTTGCTTTTTTTACTAGATGTGTAGATCCATTTATTAAACCTTTTGTAAGTCTATCTTCACTCATGACACTATAAAGACCATCACTACATAAAAGTATTTTATCATCTTTTTGAATATTATTTTCAAATAAATATGGAGCTACATCTTTATCTATTCCTATAGCTTGGGTCAGAACATTTTCATATCCTGATTCTTCCATTGCGTGATCATGTGATAATTGAATAAGTCTATTATCTCTATTAAGGTAGACTCTACTATCACCAACATTTGCACCATAAAGCCTAGTTCCTTCTATAACAACAATAGCTAGAGTTGTTACAAGTTCTACACTTTCATAATTTACCATTGATTCTTCATATAAAATCGAATTTATCGATTTAATAAAACTCATAAGAGATTTTTCAATACTCCAAAGATTTGGTTTACTCTTAAAGTTTGTCATAAGATAATTAGTCACTCTTTTTGCAGCAGCAGCACCTTCAGTAGCAGAGCCTACTCCATCACAAACTATGGCAACTGTTAAATTACCTATAGTCTTTACATCGTAAAAATCATCACCAATGAGTTCTTTTCTTTTTGCAAGCGAAAACCCTGAAGTTTTTATATTATTCTTAATCATTTTAATTCTTTTGTTGTGTATTTAATAATAAGTATAGCAAATTATTAAAACAAAATATTATTTATTTTGTTTAAACACTATCCTTTCCAATAAACTCTTTTTCATTTGCACTATCTACAACAGTATTTGCAATACTTTGTGTTTGAACTGCAATTTCTTTTGTTGCATTTGCAACAGAAGCATTATCTTGAGTTTGTTGATCTAAGTGTGCAACGGCATTATTTATTTGTTCTATTCCAATTTGTTGTTCTTTACTTGCCATCTCAACATCAGATATAAGTTCTAATGTTTTATTTATTGTATCATTTAAATGGGTATATCCATCAATCATATCATCCGAAATTCTTTTACCTCTATTGGCTTTTTGTGTTGCATTTTCAACTAAGTTTTTGATCTCATTTGCAGCTTCAGCACTTCTACTTGCAAGATTTCTCACCTCTTGCGCAACTACAGCAAAACCTTTTCCTGCTTCTCCAGCAGTTGCAGCTTCAACTGCAGCATTTAAAGATAAGATGTTTGTTTGAAATGATATTTGATCAATCACTGTAATTGCTTCGTTTATTGCATTTACTTCAGCATCAATCTCATTCATCGCTACTGTTGTTTGGTTTGCTAAGTTTTGTCCAGAACTTACAGACTGCTTTACATCATATCCATAATTTGCCATTTTAATTACTGAGCTTGTTGAGTTAGATATGTTACTTGTTATCTCTTCTAACGCAGCAGCAGTTTCTTCTAAGGATGCAGCTGCATCATTTGACGATTTATTTAAATTCTCAACATTTGAAAGTAATGTAGTTGAGCTATTTTGTAAAATTAATCCATTCTTTTTATTTTCAACCAACATTTCAGTAATAGTTTCTGCTAAGGTATTTAACCCTTGCGATGTTTTTCCCATTGGATTAGGTATACGATGGGTAAAATCCAGCTCTTGGTATTTTTGAAGAGCTAGTTGTATTTTATTTATATCTCCACATATATTTAATGCCATCACGTGTAACATCTCATTAAATATTGTTTTTAATTCTTCTAACTCTTTATTTTGTGTAGATACTGTAATTTCTTGTTTGATTTTTCCATCTTTTACTAGATTTACAATTCTTTTTACATCATTAATTAATGCCTCATCTTGTTGCATTAGCGATTGCGTATTTTTAATATTTTCATTAATCACTTTTGCCATTGTACCAATTTCATCACTTGTACTGTCATCAAGAGGCGTAATTGTAGATGTTTCTTTATTTAAAAATTTAAAAAACTGCAAAAGATCCTTTTCAAATTTATGTAGTGGTTTTCCTAAAAAATTATTTATGAAATACATTATTACTAAAATTACTATTATTAAAATAGCAATTGATGTATATATTATGATATCTCTCAAGTCATAAGCATGCTTTAATGCCTCAGACACATCTTTTTCTGCAACGACTGCCCATTTCCCTTGACCATATAAATCTATTTTACTATAAACACTTAATACATCAATACCTCTGTAGTCAGTTATAATTGATTCTCCAGATTTTTTATCACCATGTAGTACTGCAATTGTGCTTTCAGTTTTAACTTCCCATACACCAATTGTAGAGTCTAAGTCTTGAACAACCTTATCTTTAATTTCTTTTTGAAACCGAGAATTACTTCTCATTTTATAATCTTCACCTACTAAATATACCTCACCACTATGCCCCAACCCTGCTTCTTCATATTTACCATTAAATTGCATAATATTATTAATCGCATCAACAGGCATTTGAAAAATTAGGACACCTTTCTTAACTCCATTTATAAAAATTGGTGTTGATATAAAAGAAGCAGAACTATTATATGATGGTTCATACGATTGAAAATCTTCAAAGCCTAATTCTCCTTCATTTAAAGATAACGCTTTGTTATAAACTCTTGCAATTCCACTATTTGAATAGACACCATTTTTTAGATTTGTTGCATAATCTTTTTCTTTAAAATCTGTATAGATTAGATTACCTTTTAAATCCACCATGAAAATATCATACAATTCAAATGATGTTAAAAACGCATCAAATGAAGTATGATATTTTTTATGTGCATTCATATAGGTACTATTATATTTTGGATTATAAATCATATTATTTTTTTCACCTAGCTTTGCAGTACTATTTGAAATAAATATATACTGTGCGACTAAAGCGTCATCATTCTTAGGTAAATAGCTATTTATATCTTTTCTTTGTGCCGAATTAGGAACAGAATAGTTGACAGAATTCAGATAATTTTTTTCAAAATCTGATTTTAAATTTTCTCTTATCATATTTATATCTAAATTTAATTCATTTTGTAACTTATAAAATCCATCTTCAAATGCTAAAAAAGCATCCTTTGTACCTTTATTTGAGGCTAAAGAAATAAGTAAACCTTTTAAATAAGTAAGATAATTTGATATCTCTTGATGCTTACCAATTTCGACGCTGCTTAACTTATCAAATTGACTTTCAATTAATGCACTTGTAGATTTGTTTACCGCTAAAACTGTAAGAATTATTGATAGTGATAATAATCCCCCTAACATCACCACAGTGATTTTAGTTCTTATTGATACATTTTTCAATGTTTTTCCTTTTTTATTAACTTTTTAACTATAACTTTATTTATTATAATTCTTGTTTCTCATAAAAAAAGGCAAGATTTTACTCTTACCTTTTTAATAAATTTATTTCTAAATTTTTCCACCAGCTTGAACTCCCCATGTAGTTCTCCATCTAGTTTTTACTATACTTAAACCCGCAATTGCAAGTATAACAACTGCTGCAAAGATTAAGAAACCTGCTGTATAACCATCAAATGTTCCTTTTGACCAACCAAGTGTTTTGATTAGGGCTGTTCCACCTAAACCACCAGCACATCCAACAAGTCCAGTCATAATACCAATATCTTTACCAAATCTTTGAGGCACTAATTGGAACACAGCTCCATTTGCCATACCAAGATTTGCCATAATTAAGAACAATACAAATATCGCTACAAAAAATGGTAATTTTATTGTTGCAGTTATTGTAACAAGTAAGGCAACCATACCATAGAAAAAATAAAGTGATTTTACTCCACCAATTTTATCAGCAGTATTTCCACCAACTGGTCTTAACACTGCCCCTGCAAAGATACATAAAGCACCAAAGTATCCAGCAATTACTTTTACATTTGATTCATCTAAAACATCTATACCAAAAGCCGACATATCTACACTATATG
>Ga0193958_1000398_pt1 | contig 16471 bp, 11 predicted proteins | sample FB_1_MG_FD_140320 | JGI IMG/M metagenome (GOLD analysis project Ga0193958, IMG submission 140320) | Microbial mat bacterial communities from the Broadkill River, Lewes, Delaware, United States - FB_1_MG | ecosystem: Environmental > Aquatic > Freshwater > River > Microbial mats | place: USA...
GAAGTAGCGACCTTAAAAGCGGCCGTTGAGTCTTTGCAATCACAGCACGGTTCAAGTTCGCGCAACAGTTCTAAAGCCCCCTCAACGGATTCTCCAGAGCAACGCCATCAGCGCAAGAAACGGGCCCAATCCTCTCGGAGCAAAGGGGCGCAGCCGGGGCATAAAAAATACGAGCGTACCCTGCTGCCGGACGATCAGGTCGATACCATCCATCGTTACTTTCCTCATTCACGCTGCCAGTGCGGGGGCGTTGTGACGCCAAGCGCTCAGCCCACGTATCGTCATCAGGTGTTTGATTTGCCCGAAGTGCGTTATCGCGTAACAGAGCATCAGCTCTTTACAGGACAGTGTGCAAATTGTCAGCGTCGACTGACGACCACCTTGCCGGATTGGGTCCCTAGCGGGCAAATGGATGCGGGGTTAGTCAGTACCATCGTTCAACTGAGTGGGCAATTCCATTTATCCATTCGCCAGATACAAGTGTATTTGTCTGAGTGTTGGCATCTGGATTTCAGTATTGGTGCGATTAGTCAGGCACAGGGGAAAGCCAATGCCTGGTTAGGGGTGCCTTATCGGCAAATTGCTAACAAGGTGAGACAAAGCCGGGTTGCACACGCGGATGAGACCCGCCACTACCGAGGGACTGAACAGCGCTGGCTTTGGACGCTAGCCACGCAGTCACTTTGCTTTTTTATGGTGCACTACTCACGCGACAAAGCCGCGGCCAATGAACTGTTGGGTGAGTTTACGGGGTATTTGGTGACGGATCATTATAGTGGATACAACGATGTACCGGTTGAGCGGCGTCAATTATGTTGGGCACATCTGATTCGTCATTTCACCAAGATCAGCGAACGCAACGGACTAGCCGGAGAGATTGGGAAGCGCTTATTATTAATCAGTGCTGCAGTGATCAGAACGCGACATCGGCAATTGGATAATCCGGATCATCGTGAGCGATATCAACGTCGCTTTCAACGCCTGCGACAAAGCTTCTCCACCACGTTGTTGCAAGGCACTGAATTCAAGCTTGCGGATCGAACCCGCAACCAATGTGTACACCTACTGAAAGATGAAGCGATGTGCTGGACATTTCTGAAAGACTTGTCGATTCCATTGACTAACAATCTGGCTGAACGTGCTATCCGACCGTATGTGATTTGGCGAAAGCTCTCTTTTGCCAGTCAGTCCTCCCAGGGAGATCAATTTCGACCAATGATTTTGAGTATTATTGGAACGACACGGTGCTTAGGTATACGCACTTCAGATTATCTGAGAAACCTCTGCAACGAAGGACTTCGGGGTAACCCGATTAGCCAATTACCGCTGGATAAAGCGCTACAAGTCATTGTTTAGGGCGTGAACGCGTACTCAGCCCACGTATCGTCATCAGGTGTTTGATTTGCCCGAAGTGCGTTATCGCGTAACAGAGCATCAGCTCTTTACAGGACAGTGTGCAAATTGTCAGCGTCAGCTGACGACCACCTTGCCAGATTGGGTTCCCAGCGGGCAAATGGATGCGGGGTTAGTCAGTACCATTGTTCAACTGAGTGGGCAATTCCATTTATCCATTCGCCAGATACAAGTGTATTTGTCTGAGTACTGGCATCTGGATTTCAGTATTGGTGCCATTAGTCAGGCACAGGGAAAAGCCAATGCCTGGTTAGGGGTGCCTTATCGGCAAATTGCTAACAAGGTGAGAGAAAGCCTGATTGCACACGCGGATGAGACCCGTCACTACCGAGGGACTGAACAACGTTGGCTTTGGACGCTAGCCACGCAGTCACTTTGCTTTTTCATGGTGCATTACTCACGCGGCAAAACCGCTGCCAATGAACTGCTAGGCGAGTTTACGGGATACCTGGTGACGGATCATTACAGCGGATATAACGATGTGCCGGTTGAGCGGCGTCAATTATGCTGGGCGCATCTTATTCGCCATTTCACCAAGATCAGCGAACGCAACGGATTAGCCGGAGAGGTTGGGAGGCGTTTACTATTAATCAGTGGTGCAGTGATCAGAACGCGGCATCGGCAATTAGATAATCCGGATCATCTTGAATGCTATCAACGCCGTTTGCGGCGTCTGCGAAAAAGCTTCTCCACCACGTTGTTACAAGGCACTGAACTCAAGCTTGCGGATCGAACCCGCAACCAATGTATACACCTACTGAAAGATGAAGCGATGTGCTGGACCTTCCTCAGAGACTTGTCGATTCCATTGACCAACAATCTGGCTGAACGCGCTATCCGACCGTATGTGATTTGGCGAAAGCTCTCTTTTGCCAGTCAGTCCTCCCAGGGAGATCAATTTCGACCAATGATTTTGAGTATTATTGGAACGACACGGTGCTTAGGTATGCGCACTTCAGATTATCTGAGAAACCTCTGCAACGAAGGACTTCGGGGTAACCCGATTAGCCAATTACCGCTGGATAAAGCGCTACAAGTCATTGTTTAGGGCGTGAACGCGTACGAAAAGAACTTAGCTCAAATCTAACCTGACAGACACCGGTAAAAGACGGGTAACTGTCAGATCAAGTCTGAGCTAGTACATTTTAATATATCGTTGTGCTCCTCAATTTGAGGGAGGACTGGGTGATCACCTAGAATTGTGCTGCCCGCTGACACAGAATTTTGAACACCCTCGTTTATAGCTAGATACTTCGTACAATTTATGTGATTTTTATATCATACATATTTTCGACTAAAGCATTTTCATTCATAAACTCTGAGTCTATCTGTATCTTGAATTCCTCGGAGTAAATGGTATCTGAAATTAAACTTTCAAATTGAGTAAAATTTTCTTCGACAAACTTATCTACACCCTTCCTTCTATTTATATTTTTACTCTCTATCAAGTCTGAACTGGCTAAAAACTTAAATACTATAGACCTGAAGACTGCCTCCTTGGAAGAAATGGATTGATTCTTGATAGGTGAAGCCTCTACTTCTATACCTTTAAAAAAATGGTACTTATAAAAGTCATCAACAACATCACCTTGAAAAAGTGACTCTGCCGAAAAATTTTTCACCAGTATATTTTCACGTCCAAATAAGTTCGAGTAGTATCCGAGCCTGTCATTAATGTTTAAGGTCCCTCTAGATTTTACTAGACTATAAAACTCTAATGGTGATAAACCTACAGCCCATGGACTACCGAATTTTTGTTCTTGTTTATAGAAGCTATCTATGAAACTACTTTGCTTTCTAACGTATGAGATCACAAAAACCTTTTCATATATTCCTGAATTAATAATCGCTGGCAGAAAGTTTTGTTGCGCTGACTGTAGATCCCATAAGCACTCGTTTGAGTAGATATGGATACTACCTTTCTCAGAAGCTAGGTAGTGCTCCAGCTGTTTTCTTTTCATACTATTTTGAAATACTTGCCTACCTGTAAGGTGAACACATCCATCACTATGTCCAAGATAATTGATTCCATACCTTAATAGAGCAGGTCCATTTTTATATAAAGAATACTGGATTGATGTGGTTCCTGTTTTATAAGTACCGATATGAAGGAGAAGTGTTTTCATTTTTCACTCTAATTTTATAATTAACCTGTATTGCCCTGTATGACTTTATCAACCGAAATTAGTGGCGCCACTTTAATGAGGAGCTTAAGTATTTCATACGCTACTTACTAATTTTTAGTAATTCGTTACCAGGGTCTAACTGCATAAGTTCACTAGTTGCATTTTTAGCTCTTAACAAAACAGACTCCCTAGCTTTCACAATCATATCATCTAAAGAAAATGCGGAAATAAAGCTCGAATAACCAGATGAGTAAGCATCCCACAATCCATCACTAATTTTTATTTCATGTTGTAACTTACTGTTAGTGAAATAACGCCCTCTGTTACCTTTCCACTGATCGGGTTTGGATGGCCTCCCACGCATTAATGTCGCCAAGAATTCAAGACGAGACCTATAAATTCTATGAACTATCACAGCATTCTTTGTACCTAAAAAGTCTTTAGACGACAACTGGGTTTTATTTTTGTCTCGTACAAACCTTCTGCCATCCGCAAAATAATGATGCGCTGCTCCTTTATCTAGGATCGGAATATGAATACCAATCCTACGAATTCCTCCGGCTAGATTTATGAGAGTTTTCACATTAAGGTTATTTACTCCTCTAATATTTTTAGACAATGGCTGAAATATATTTTCCCCAGAGCCAAGCTCACAAAACCATTGAAAAGAAATAGAGGCCTTCTCTTCAAAAGATTCCAAAAAAGACTTTATTGACAATGAAAAATCTAGAGGGAGCCAAAACTCATCAATATCGATAAATAAAACATGTGTGAAACCTTGTTCAATAGCTTCGTTATAGGCTTTAGCGTATAGTATCTGCTGTAAGTGAGTCCGGATTCCATCACCTAGGTAGTCAACCCAATCGCCACTTTTCCAGTCCACCCGGGGCTCTTTAAGAGAGATGGCCTCTAATATGTCTGCGCTTAGGTCACTAGACCTGTTAACATATACTGTTATGCTGTCGAATCCAAAATACAAATGATGATAAATCCACTCAGCTAGATACGGAGCCTCATCTTTTGCGATCGCAATTATTTTAATTTTCTTCATAGTTTTGGCACCGTATCGTTTTTTAACTTTAGATAGAAGTCCATTAAGCATCTCCCTGCCTCCCTAAAGGTTTCTCTTATCCATCATACCTTCAAGGTCTTTTATATCTATAACCCAGTTCATTCCCTTAGCTTCACCAGAAACTACCATATCAGCTATGTACGCGTGAGTTTTATGACCACAAATTTTATCCGTATGAATCTGATGATTTAACCCCGGGTTTATCTTCACAATAGCCTCAGTTGTTAACCCTAAGGTGATAGCTTCATTGGGAATAAAAAAAGAATTTTGAAGACCTGAGCCCGGCGCACCGACTATAAATTCAGCACCACTTAATATTGCCTGCATCTCTTGCTGGTTATAAACCTCAGGTATTATTACAGTGTAACCGCGCTTTTTTAATGAAGCCTCTACATCAGCTTCATTTACTAAAACTCTTCCTTGAATTGGATTTTTTACTGCAGATCTACTTATATAAATTTTTTTAGAAGGAAGCATAGGTAAGCTAACTAAACTCTCGGTCATTTTTTGATTCAAAAACAACCAAACACTCCTAGCTTCCTTTGACATATAGCAGTCACCATCGCTGATTGCAATAGATGACTCAGGAATTATTATTCGCTCAAAAGAAGATGGCTCCCTAACAAATACCACTTGCTCCTTAGAAATACCTAAAGCCTCTAAATATTGAAAAATACTCTTATTGTATATCTCATCTAGAAGATAAGCTGAAGAATTAGCCATCACATGAAAAACAAATTTTGTATGTTTGTTAATTAGGCTAGGATCCTGCAGCGCCAACCAAAAGCGAGTAAGTGACTCCTGTATAAAATGGCCATAATGAGGATTTAACATTCCCATATAATAAAACACACCATTATACTTTTTTACAGAATATTTTTTTTTGAAAGGATACACAGGAAGCATTGAGTGGTCTTTGTAACCAGTCAAAATAGGCTTATAATGATCCGCCAAAACGATCGGGTTTAACTCCTTAGTGTATGCCCAATGTTCAAAGAATCCACCTTTAGGTATATGATAGCTGGACATATAAGGTAGCAGCAAAGCATCATTATGCTCTTCAAACTGCGGTGAAAACTCAGTAAATGTCGACTCCATCATCCGTGTCTGATAAAAAGTATTCGTTTCTCCATGCAAACATATCAGATTCTTAGCCGCCTCTCTAGAGATAGCTTTAACCCGCCTGCCAACAGGGTCCATATAGCCGTTACTTTGAATCAATGGCTTTCTCCAGCTTGTAGAGGAGTATCTCCAACCCAAGAGTATCTTACTGTCAAACGCTCTTTGTCATGCTTAAATTTATTTAGAGTGATTTTTTCTACTTCCTGCAGTCGTTTTTGATTAAGTGATTTATTAATTTCAGCATTAACCAAAAGTTGGATTAATTCTTTCCGATCCTTAACGTTATTCGAAACTCTATCGAATGCAATCATTACCTCATCAAAACACAAAGGAATCGATGGGTTAACATTCTTATTATCTAACTTTATTCTCTCATTCAATCCTATATTGAATACCGAAAAGAACTTAGTGACAAAGCTTTCTCTATACAAATCATAGTCTAATAAATAAATATTTTGATCTCCAATCACTTTAGCCCATCTATCTAGGAGTATAGGGTAACGAATAGACTCAATTTCTCTTGAGCAATACTCTAGTAATCCTTCATTTTCAGTTCTTCCAAATTTTGCTTTAATTGCCTGCATATAAGCTGACGCTAAATAAGTACTATAATCTCTTATTGAAAAAATTGCTTTGACTTGAACACCGGCGCTCATAAGAGCTTTCGTTGTTTCAACGATTTGAGGCTTAGTTAGTCTTATTAAAAACTCAGAAGAAATAATAGTTGAAGTATTTCTTTCAGTTTCAAATTGAATGATTTTTTGGATATTAGATTCAAAATTAAAAGAATCAAATTGAGGATGATTCATAGCAAGTGCATTGTGTGCACCACTCGCTTGTCCAATCGGAACAAAACAAACCTGAGCTGGATTGTTTGAAGGTAGACTAAAGCCGACTTTCTGTATTGCTGACGTACCTGTTTTTCCTATTCCTGGATGAAAAACAACTGTGTTTTTTTCAGTAAGCTTATCATTCGACATTTCCTACAGTCCTACCTTCTAATTACTGCATTTCATTAAAGACAAAAGATCACTCCAAGTTCAACCTAGGCAGGCTTCCGTCTAACATATTCTAAATACTAAAAAAGTAAAATCTTAATTTCCTATAAATGGGTTTCGGCCAATATTACTAATCAACCCACCCCACTTTAGTATTTCAATTTCATCCATAGCACACTCTCCAGCCAGCACCTTAGGAAAACCCAAAGCTTCCCACTTATCCATCGGGTGTAAAATATGAAAAGTCGACAACCCCAAATCCCCTGGGCGTTGAGCGTCCGCAACAACATTATCACCGATATGTAAATAACTTGAAATACCTTCAGCTTCAAGATCCGACTTGATCATTGCCCACATGCTTCCATTGTCTTTCCTTTTTTGCTCTTCACTCGACACAACAAGACGATAAGCACCAATAACACCTGCTTTACGTAGCATAAGAGAGACTTGTCTTTTTGTGTAGTAGGTGTCTGAAATGACCCACAAGATATGACCCAAACTATTCAGCTCATTAAAAAAACCAACCATTTCATTTTTAGGCAAAATCATCTCAAAATCGAACTCAAACTCTTGATTCATATAACCAAGAGCAGCCTCCTCGGAAAGACCAAGTATATTCGCTAACTCTAGATAAATATCCTGTATTCCAACATCCCCAACAAAGTGGCTTCTTTTTCGAAGATCAAACTCTGCCTGATTCCTTAGTCTAACAAACTCGACTGCTGTTTCAACCACCCCCTCACCGACGAGCTCCTTACCAAGCTTTAACTTCGCATAGTCAGAAACCGTATACTCACGCCTCACTAACGTATCAAACACATCAAAGCTAATACATTGGTGACTTCTGACACTAGCCATCTGATCCCAAACCGGTGCACCTTTGTAATTTGCAGTAATATAACTCTGATCTTTGGTAAATATGCCGCCAGCAGGATAGTAAAATAGCTGTTGATAACCATTTTTCTCTGCAAGCGCGCCTATCACTCGCTCTAATGCATGAAGGTACGATCCATCATTTGGTAATGGCTCCTCAGGAAAGTCTTCATAGGAGTAATCAATCTCTAACAGCTGGGCCAATGCTTTTGGACGGGCCCCAAACATTCCGCCAGCTGGGTACGCTAAAAAGTCAGATACCCGCCCGATACCCAACCTATCTTGCCAAGCCTGAACAAAACCTTTGTTCATTGTCAAGTGATTAACCCAAGTTGGCATCAGCCAAAATGTTGTCGGGTAGTACACACCTAACGTATCGTCAACAGCAAAAGCGTTTAACATTGGTGTAATAACAGACTCATCACGCAGCAAATACTCAACCAAATAGTCAGCCCACTGAGTTTGTTCCTTTCCAGAATATAAAGACTTTTTTGAATGCAAGTGCAGGAAAAAGTCGTATTCACTTAACTCCTTTGAATATTCAACAAGCAGCGGCCCAAAATTTCTTCCTCGATTTGGCACTACATAGCTTTTTATTTGCTTAACCTTTGGATGTTTCGAGAATAACTTGTTAGCAATACTTTCAGTCTGCCTATCTACCACTGACACATAAAGATCAACTTCCAGAGGAAACGTGTTAAGAGCCTTTGCAAAGCGATGAACAAAGTCTTCATAAAAAATATGAAGGCAGATTGCCACCTTCATAGACTTAGCCTGAGGCGTTAGCACTCCATCAAATGACTCTACTACGCTTGGCATCCACTTCAGGTGGGCCGGTGAGTAGTGTCGAGACTCAGATTGCCCCTTATCAAGGAAATGATATAAAGGACTCACCTGCGCATGGTAAACATCCAAATAAGTACGGAGATAAGACTCCGTATCAAACTTGGTAGATGGGTTTACTGGTGCAAAGCGTGACTTTCTCACATAGTCGGCGAATGCTTCTTGCTCCGAGTCAAAGTTCAGTTTATACGTTTCCTCATACCAAGCTTTATCAAATAACCCTAAACCAACAGCCTTAGCTAGTATATCCCGTTGGCTAGCTTTTTTTTTCTTTGAAGCAAAAGCTGACTTAAAAAAATTTTTCATTGCAATACTCTATACTCTAAACATTTGCTTAGCATCTACAATGCCATTTCCAGAAAAGTCATCTTCAACGTTAAACAGATGAGAGACAGATGCTGGTAGCGCACCGGGGGTTTTAGCAAAGACAGCATATAAGGCACTCACTTCATCAGGCGTATATTTGACGCCGCTTTGCACCCCCTCCTTTGCTGCAGAAATACCACCGTCGATAACAGTCTTCAAATCTTGAAAATAGTGCTGCGTCGCCGCTTCCCGTCCGTATATAAACTCAAAGTGACCATCAGCCATTTCACGAATATCAACAACCTGTCCATGAGGAGCAGTCATAAGACTTTCAAAAAATAAAGACCGTTCAAGCATTACACAATCCTCACCCCAAACGACATCATTGAAGAACACTCCTGACATTTTGGCCGTTTTGCCTCCAACATCTGTTTTACCTGACTTGCTGGCGATGAAGTACAAACCTTCAGTATCTTTTTGAAGGAGGTAAGTTAATAATTTTTGGATTGTTCCTGAGTACCCAAGATCCAACATTAACGCTGTTACATTACTTTCGCTTAGACCTTCGCTTTTGAGATAGCTAATTAGTGCCGCTCGAGTTGGTGCGACTAAATCACGCAAGCTTTGCTCAACATTTCGAAGTAGACTTTCAACATTTTCTTTGTCATTTGGCAAACTCACTACGGACGAAAACACCTCAGGGCTGAACCTCTCAAACACCTCATCAAATGTTAGACCAAATCGTTTTATTAACAAGCTCAGTAGGGACCCTTGAAAGTCATTTTTTAGAGCAGAAGCATACACAATTTCCTCCCCAAGTAGAGCCTTAAAGAGGATAGTTCTAGAAACCTTCAGATACACCGGACTAGGTAAAGATGTATCAAAAATATCACTTGTACGAACCAACAATCGATGTATCGACCAACCTTCTCGCGCCAAACATACAGGCACCTTGCTTTCTTTAGCATTGGCCGAATCATGCACTGCTCTCAGGTAGCTATTAAATGCTGGACCTAAAAAAGCACTGCCAAACTGATGCAGTGCGTAATAACCACTTTTCATCCTTGATTTGTTCCGTATTAGTCTTTTCGTATATCGAGATCAGGCTCATTAACAAACAAAGTAGCTCAACCAATCAAGCTGCACTATATTGATTAATTAGCCAAGTAGCGCAATCAAGTATTTACCATACTGACTTTTCTTAACATTTTCAGCAACAGCCAATAGCTGCTCATCAGTAATCCATTTGGCACGCCATGCAATTTCAGCAGGAGAAGCAATCTTTAAGCCTTGGCGTCTCTCTACTGTTTCGATAAACTGACCAGCCTCAAGGAGAGATTCGTGGGTTCCGGTGTCCAACCAAGCAGTACCTCGCCCGAGGTTTGTAACAGTCAATGCTCCTTGTTTAAGATATGCGCGATTTACGTCTGTAATTTCTAACTCACCACGCTCTGATGGCTTCACAGCTGACGCGATATCCACAATCTGATTATCATAAAAATACAAACCTGTGATCGCATAGTTGGATTTAGGCTTTGCTGGCTTCTCTTCAATACTAATTGCTTTACCAGCAGCATCGAACTCTACAACACCATAGCGTTCAGGGTCTTGCACGTGATAGGCAAAAACATTGGCCCCAGATTCAATTTTTGCAGCAGACTCTAAAGACTTGCTTAGATCATGACCCCAGAAAATATTATCTCCCAAGACAAGCGCACACGAATCATTCCCAATGAAGTCTTTACCAAGAATGAAAGCCTGAGCTAGCCCATCTGGACTAGGCTGCGGTACATAGCTGAGGTTGATTCCCCACTTACTCCCGTCCCCTAGAAGTTGCTGAAACAAAGGAGCATCCTGAGGGGTTGTAATAATTAGAATATCCCTTATACCTGCAAGCATTAATGTGCTGAGGGGGTAGAAAATCATGGGCTTGTCATAAACAGGTAGCAACTGCTTAGAAACCACCTGCGTTAATGGGTAAAGTCTGGTCCCAGATCCACCGGCTAAAATTATCCCTTTCATCAAATATATCCTTGTGGAGTTGTATTAGTTAAATAGATAGCCTCAAGTCTATCTAGTTTTCAAACTCAATGGTACACGGTTTTGCTCACTTTGAATAAATACTACTCTACATAGCTTATCTCGGCTTCTAAAACACGATTATCAGGTAACCAGAAGTCCAACAAATACTTATTGGCTGGACAAATGTCCTAAACGCATCAACTTGTACATGACTCCTGGGTAACCGCCAGCTCCTTTAGTGCTTCATTTTAATTCGACGTAGACCGTAAAACTATAATCAGCTAACTCGCCCATATGAGCTATCAACGCTGTATTTAAGTTATTTGAGTCTACGAAATTTTGTCGCTTATAGCTCACAAAACTCAGAGCAGGTCTTACAAGAACTAAATACAAACACACCATAATAACAGGAAAATATTACAAACTTTCTCTCTGAACATTCTTGTTATGCCAAATTACTTGGCGTAATATCATCTACCTGAACCACACATTAACAGGGGAACATCAATATGAATGTCGCATATCGCCTGCTCCAAGCAGGACTAATGATATCCATTTCAGCTAGCCTAACTTCTATAGCCCTAGCAGATAATTATCAACCCAAATTAGTTAAAGTCGCCGATCATCAAGCGATTGCAAACAACGTAATCGCTAAATTCAAAGCCTCAAATCTAGGCACTCAACAGGTGTCAGCCCTTAATCAGATGGGCCTATCGATACAGAAGACTTTTACCCTCCCTAAAAAGCCGGGTTTATCAGCTCAAAATTCGAACACCATTTCTCTGCTAACCATTAGTGATGGCAGTAGTGTAAAAGAAGCCATTACCAAGCTGAAAGCTTCAGGATTAGTTGTTTACGCCGAGCCAGATTACGTTCTCAGAACAAGTCAAACAACACCCAATGATCCTAGCTTCAGTACCCTATGGGGAATGAATAATACAGGACAAACCAGTGGTACTGCTGACGCAGACATAGATGCCACTGAAGCTTGGGATATTCATACCGGAGACAACTCTGTCGTAGTAGCGGTAGTAGATACCGGTGTTGATTACAACCATGAAGATCTTGATCAAAACATGTGGATGAACCCGGATGAAATTCCTGGGAACGGTATTGATGATGATGGCAATGGTTATATAGATGATGTCTACGGTATCGACTGTTATAACGGCGACAGCGACCCTATGGATGACCATTATCATGGCACACATGTAGCGGGAACGATTGGGGCTGAAGGAAATAACGGGATAGGGGTAGCCGGAGTGAACTGGAACACCCAAATCATGGCCCTTAAGTTTTTAAATGGCTCAGGCTCAGGCTCTACAGCCGGAGCGATTGAATGCCTGGCATACGCTGCAAATATGGCGTCTCGATCATCGGTTAACCTTAAAGTAACGAATAATAGCTGGGGAGGTGGAGCATTCAGCGATAGCCTGCTAGATACTTTTAACTCTCTTGGAGATACGGGGGTTTTATCAGCGGTAGCTGCAGGTAATGATTCGACTAATATAGATTCGAGCCCGTCGTACCCTGCTGCTTATGATGCTGAGAGTATTGTTTCGGTTGCTTCGACTACTCACGATGATGAGATGTCCTATTTTTCAAACTATGGTTTAACCACAGTAGATTTAGGTGCTCCGGGAAGTGATATTGTGAGCACCATGCCTGGTAATGACTATGGCTCATTAAGTGGCACTTCGATGGCATCACCACACGTTGCCGGTGCCCTTGCTTATTTATGGTCGTACAATCCATCGTACACCCCGACCGCATTAAAAAACCTAGTGATGTCAAATGGCGACTCAATTCCAGCACTGAATGGAACTACGGTTAGTGGTAAACGGTTGAACCTTTTTAGTAGTTTAAGCTGTGAGCCCGGTGAGCCTAGGCTAAATATCACTCAGCCAACAGAAGGATTTAGTGTTACATCAGGTTCGCAAACTTCAATTCAAGCTTCAATTTCTGATTGCGGAGTTCCTGTAACGGGCGAACAGGTCAACGCCGACTTTAGCAATGGTGAATCCAGTGTCGCACTTTTGGATAATGGATCTGGCCCAGACTTGGTTGCGAATGATGGTATTTATACTGGCAACTGGACCCCGGCATCCCCAGAAAGTAACTTAACAATTGAGGTCGCTAATAACGGTGACTTAACAGACTCAGTCACTGGGCAGGTTATAAGCAATTATATCATTTCTGATACAACTTATGATTGGGTTGATGCAACCGCAGGCACAGAAATCGACATTCGAAGTGATGATACGTACGAGGAAGTTCCATTAGACTTTGATTTTGATTTTTATGGACAAACATACTCCAGCATTTTTGTGTCATCTAATGGTTTGATTACTTTTGGTGCAGGCAGCTCTAACTACGGTAATACCGAGCTACCTTCGTCGGGCGAACCTAACAATCTAATAGCTGCATTCTGGGATGATCTACATTTAGGCTATGCTGATGAAAGTCGGGCCTACATCCATACCGATGGAGTGTCTCCAAATCGGCGCGTGACTATTTCTTGGGAAAATGTTAAGCACTTTAGTCAAAGTTCAGGTGGGGATATCACATTCCAAGTTAACTTGTATGAAGGTAGTAACGACATAGTTGTGCAGTATAACGATGTGGTGTTTGACCTACCGAGTTATGACTATGGTGCAAGCGCTACTATAGGGGTGGAGGACAGCACAGGAACCATGGGTGCACAATTCTCGTTCGATAGTGTTGATCCAATGCTTGCAAGTGGTGACACTAGGATTGCTATTGGGAATGAGAGAGCGATACGCTTCTCTATGACACCTGGCGATAGCCATACTCCTTTAGCCATTAATAGCCTTGATCGGACAAAGCACGGTAAGTTTTACTTTAACGCTGAGCCTCATCCTGATGGCAGCGTATTTTACTCCTTCACAAGCAATGGCGGTGACAGAGAGTTACGCTTAGTAGGTTTTGATGTTGATACGAATACCGAGCTATGCATCTACCTAAACTCTTCTGATACTAGTTTGGCATGCCTGGATCGGGGCGTAAATAACCGACTGACCCCAGAGCAGCGCTTTACTGTACCGATTGGATCTCAAGTCGAAGGCGTCAACTCTCTTGAAGTAAGAGCAGCTCGGCCCGCAACCCGCTGGGGATTTACTAAGATTGGCCTATTTGATTTCCCTAAAGGCCCTGCAGCACTACCTCTTGGAGAGTCGACTTCACACAGGTTCGGCTGGGATTGGGGAACTTTAAGTAATCGCAGAATAAGAGCTTCTTATGTTACCAATATTAGTACTCCGTCCGAAGGGCCAGATGGAACTCAGTACTTTTTAAGAGTAAGAGGATACGATATTGACACTTCGAGTGAAGCATGTGTTTACCTCAATAGTATCAGTGTTGGTTGCATACCCGCCGGAGGTAACAATAGACTAACTCCTATTTGGTATTTCTATCTACAGCCCGAGCAGATGGTGTTAGGTTATAACTATATTCATATCACACAGCGTACCCCTGGAGATCGGTGGGGTGTCACAGGTGCCAGGGTGATCCCTGTAGTTATCCCTTCTGCGTTAGGGGTCAAGGTATCAGAAAACAATCAACCGTTGTCCAAACTTCCTGGTGGTGCCAAGTTGAAATAATTAATCACTACTGAGGAATCATGATTAGGGGCTAATTTATTTAGCCCCTAATCATTTAGATTACCCCCTAATTTCATACAGCACTATGCCTCAAGATAATGCCCTCTTTTCACTCCAGTTATCTGATAAATAGACAGCAAAACAAAGCCAGTAATGACCTCCATTATTAACCGAGAGTCAATACTTCTATAGCAGTTCGCAAACAATCATCGAGTCTTGCCTGGTGTGAAAGGAAAAAGCTTACACATACAGAGTTAGGCATACTCAATGGGGAGCTTTATTCCTATAGTTCAGGTCAAACCAATGGTGGCAATTTTTGCAATGACAAAACTTCTCACCGCTCAGCGATTTTCAATAAAAAACCTTTGCACTAGCATAAGCCTGACAGGTCACAGTCAACTCTGAACATAATAGTTTCTACAAGCGATTTAAAGTGCCACCTGAACCATTAAGCCTCTCTTAATATATTTCAGTCTATTTTTATAATAATTCTGAAAAAACAGTATTCTTATACTACGCTTTAAGTACACAGCCTTTTATGATGGTAAGTGTTCAGGCGAAGAATCAATAAGTTAGCTAAACTATTGACTTAGAGGGGTCTACAAATAGCGTGGTTATTAATCAATAGTGAAGCGTTTGCTAAGCCATTGCTTTGTAAGTCATTGATATTGCGCGTGAACAGTTACTTTATGATGAGCTTGAATATGAGTGTATTTTCAGAATTTTTTAATATTTTCTTCAAAATACAAAATTATCTGTGCAAAAGCTGTGCTTCTATCATAATTTAAAGGATTAAAATCATGAATATTATTAATAGGAAGCTGTCTATCACTTTGAGTATCTGCGCTTTTTTAGGGGCATCAGCAGGTTCAGCAATAGCTGATAATGGTGTTATTGACTCAAAATACCAATCTAATGATCAATCTACCGCCGATCTAGATGTTCCTGCAAAATATACTTACGCCGATGCAGGGCATGCAATTGCTGGTGTTGCTATGCGTAACCGTATAGATGGCACTATAGGTTTACGCGGTGTTCCTAAAGGGAAAAGAGTGCAACGTGCTTATATATACGTAAACATGCAAGCTGCCGCAAATGAAAAATTATTCCTCCCGTTATTATTTGAAGGAAACAAAGTAACATCAAGACTAATCGCGAGAAACCCCGACTTATGTTGGGGTAGCCAAGGAAATTACACATATAGAGCAGACGTAACTCCATTTATACCCACTTGGAAACCCAATCAAGACTATGATCTAACTGTCCTTTTTTCCACTAAAACAAACACTTCCGGAGAGTCTCCTTGGTACTACAATGACAGCTCTGTAGATTTTTCTAATGGAGCAGCTTTGGTAGTCGTGTATAAAGATATGGGCTCTGGGCCTGTTAGCATATATGATGAATTTAGCGGCGGATCAATGAGTAGCGGTTCATATAATTTCATGCTGGATAGCTATGGTTTATATCCTGACTACCCTACAGCGTTCTCTATGGCCGGAGCAGATGGTCAGAATAATTCGTCTGGAGAAAAAAGTTATTTCAACACTGTGCAGATTGCCGGAGAAGGAGCCCCTAACAGTGCAAGTGACTGGGATGGAAGTACGGGGTGGCCAACGGTTCAACTCTTTGATGTTGTGTCACATAATGTAGTGACTTCGGCGACAGATACGGAAACCGTTACATATGATATAGGGGTTGATTGTGTGGCTCCTGTTGTGATGGTGTTAGACCAGTAGTAAAGATTACTAAAGAAACTGGCTAATCCATTACAAGCTATATTTTTTAAATAATTGTTTGCAGCGGACTAGAAATAGGTTATCTGGTAGTAGCGATAGCTATCACTACTACCGGATAGTAAGTGTTCATACGTAGAATCAATAAGTTAGCTAAACTATTGACTTAGAAGGATCTACAAATAGCGTGGTTATTAGTCAATAGTGAAACGTTTGCTAAGTAGGGCAATCGGACTTAAATATTATTGAACTTTGATCAGTTTACGTGTAGGAATCAGAGTTTTGGTATCCATTAATGTCCTTATTGGCCAGTGCTTCAGTCTTCCATCACTTTGCAACAGTC
>Ga0193958_1000401_pt1 | contig 16427 bp, 12 predicted proteins | sample FB_1_MG_FD_140320 | JGI IMG/M metagenome (GOLD analysis project Ga0193958, IMG submission 140320) | Microbial mat bacterial communities from the Broadkill River, Lewes, Delaware, United States - FB_1_MG | ecosystem: Environmental > Aquatic > Freshwater > River > Microbial mats | place: USA...
CCGGGCGCCGGTAACCAGAATGTGCATGTTTAACCCTCTGAAACGTAAGCGCTGAGGGTACGGTGTTGGGGGCCGGGCTGCAATCCGGGGACAATAAAAAGGCGGTGCCGAAGCACCGCCTGATAAGGCTGCGCAGGGTTTACTTGCGGATACCTTCTACGTACAGCTCCATGCGGACTTCTTCAGACGCCGGGCCCAGGTTGTAGTTGATGTTGTAATCTTTCAGGCGCAGCTTGGTGGTGCCTTCAAAACCGGCACGGTAGCCACCCCATGGGTCTGCGCCTTCACCGACTTTGCTGACGGCGATTTCAATGTTTCTGGTTACGCCGTGCAGGGTCAGGTCACCTTTAAGGGTGCCGCTGCCATTGCCGTTATCGGTGTAGCTGGTGCTGTTGAACGTTGCTTCAGGGAACCTGGCAACATTGAGGAAATCCTCGCCACGCAGGTGTTTGTCACGCTCAGCATGGTTGGAGTCGATGGAACGGGTATCGACGTTCAGGCTGATCTTTGATGCATTGGGATTTTCACTGTCGTAGCTGAAGTCGCCGCTGAAGGTATTAAAGCGGCCCAGCAGCCAGCTGGTGCCCAGGTGGGCGATTTTGAACTGGATAAACGCATGAGCGCCCTTGGTATCGATTTCGTAGTCAGCAGCCGTAGCTGATGCAGACAGGGCCGCAGAGGCCAGGGTGATTGCGCAGATCAGTTTTTTCATCGTTATACCTTTTTGTATCCAAACATCCGTTTCAGGGTGTCGTCACGGTTAATAAAGTGGTGCTTCAGGGCAGCCAGCGCATGCAGGCTTGCCAGGGCAATCAGTGCGTAGGTGGATATTTCATGTATTTCACCGGCGATATCCTCCTGATTCTCGGACAGGGGAGGGGTCGCCGGTATTTCAAACCAGTTAAATACGGCGATAGCACGGCCATCGGCGGTTGATATCAGGTAGCCAGAGACCAGGGCAACGGTCAGTAACAGGTATAACAGGCCGTGCACTGCGTGGGTCACGCTGGTTAACAGGGCTGGCTGCGGCAGTGGCGTCGGTGGACGATTGAACAGCCGCCAGGCCAGGCGCACGATAAACAGCCCGGCCAGTAACAGGCCTATACTCTTGTGCCAGTGTGGTACGGTGCGGTATTCCGGGTCGTAATAACTTAACGAGTCAATGTAGAGGCCAAGCCCGAACAGGGTGATAATGGCCAGAGCGACCAGCCAGTGTAGTGTGATCGGCCCCCAGCCATAGCTGTGCTGATCATTGGTAATGCGGGTGGTAAGTGCCATTGTGGTACCTGTTAGCAGCGGTGGCGTAACGCAGATCAGACCCTTAATATCCGGGTAAGTTCCGTTATGCTGGTAATTTTCATTCGTATTCAATTTTTCAGTTGCCAGGATTCTGCTGACAGCTTACCGCACGGGCCAACGTTGTGGGGTGCTGAGAGTCTGAATAGTAATTTGCTGTGGTTGATGCGCCCAATGCATTATTTCTATTTCTGTTATGCGTGAAGTGAATTTAAGAGCGGTTGATCTGAACCTGTTGGTGGTGCTGTCAGCACTGCTGGAACATCGTCATGTGTCCCGTGCTGCGCTGGTTCTGAATATGAGCCAGCCTGCGGTCAGTCGGGCTTTGCAGCGACTACGCGATACTTTTGCTGACCCGCTGCTGGTGCGTACCGCGCAGGGTTATGATCTCAGTGCCAGGGCGTTGCTGCTGCAGCCTCAGTTGTCGTTGTTGCTGAATGGGCTTGAGCAGCTGATCGTGACGCCTCAGTTTGTGCCAGAGCAGGCGGATAATCTGATCAAACTGACGGGGCTGGATCTGGATGTAGCGCTGTATGTGCCCCAGCTGGTTAAGCATGCACGGCAGCGGGCACCGGGGATGCGCTTTGAGGTTGTGGCGCAGCAGGCGGAGCATTTTGCGGCGCTGGATAACGGTGATGTGCATTTCTGCCTGACGGCGATGGAGCCGGTGGCGGGGGTGGATCAGCTTCATCGGATGGAAGTTGATCGCATGAACGTGGTATGTCTGATGGATGCTCAGCACCCACTGGCAGATGCACCGCTGGAGCTTGAGAGTTATGCGGCTGCCAGCCATGGGCTGGTGTCTATCACCGGGTTGGGGCCCGGGGTGATGGATGAGGAGTTAGCGCGTTTTAACCTGTCACGCAGGGTGCAGGTTCGCTTGGCCAGTTTTATGTCGGTGGCGGATTTTTGCGAGGGCACGGATCTGCTGTTTTCATTGCCCGAGCGACTGGCTCACTATATTGCCCGTCACCGGAATCTGGTGATCCGGCCCTTGCCGCAAGCGCTGCTGCAGCGCCAGCGTCAAGTGCTGTTTTATCTTTACTGGCATCAGCGATATCACCAGGACCCGGCCTGTATCTGGTTGCGGGAGCAGGTGGCCGGGCTGCGTGCGGCGGGGGTGTTGACGCCCCCTGGAGCAGTGTTGTCAGGCTGATCAGTTGATATCCGCCTGGCGACCTTCTACCGCGACCGGGAAGTAACTGCGGAATTCGTTAACCAGTACTTTATCCTGTTTTGGGTCCCAGCGGATTTCGAGGTTGGTGTAGGCTACGTTGTGGTCACCGAAACTGCCGTAGGTCAGCAGAGCGCGGATTTCAGGGTTGGTATCACGGCCTTTATTCGGCAGCGCCCAGAAGCGGCTGTATTTGTAGTGGCCATAATCCCGCGACGGCTGGGGCTGCATCCGGTGGGAGCGCATCACATAGCCTTCGCCGTTGGTGTCTATTTTAACGATGTAGAGGTGCTCTTTCAGGCCTACATCGGTGGAGGCCAGTCCTTCGGTCCAGAAGATAAATTCAGGTTCATCATCCCAGTCTATATCGACCCAGTGCATGGCGTTGGGGCTGATGTGAACCGCCAGTTTCTTGAAACGCGGTACCATCTGGGTTGCGTAAAATTCCTGAAAAGCGGGTACTCGCTTTTCCAGTTCTTCGCGGCTGTAGCCGGTGTTTTCTGTGATCAGCTCCTGCAGCTGACGAATAATGACCCGGCCTTCCATTTCATGGGCAGCATCGTAATCTTCCTGTTCTCCGGCAAGGGCCGGTGTACTGAGCGTAAGTGTGAGCAGGGCGGTGCAGGCGTGGCGGAGAAGCATTATGGGGGCTCATGCGGTTGCGGTTTGTGAAAGATACAGGGGCTTTTATATCATAGCTACAGGCTGGAGGCTGTCCTGCAAATGGCGTAAAAGTGGCTTGCGCAGTGGTTTAATAATCCCATTCGTCCTTCGGCAGTACAGCCTGATATCCGTCCTTCGACTGCCCCTTGAGCCTGCCGTCCTTCGGCTGCTCGTACCTAGCGTACAGGATGAACGGGGGGATTTGTGCTCGGGATGAGCGAGGTTCTGGGCCCTTGCTCGGCATCGGGCGGCGGTTATGCCGGTAGCAAGGTTAATCCATCCAGTGGGTCGCTGTTATCACGTTTACACAGTTGTTTCAGCAGCGCGCTTTCAGGTAGTGGTCGGTAGAACAGGTATCCTTGAGCGCGGTGGCAGCCTTGCTGGCGCAGGAGTTGCTGTTCCATCGGCCTTTCAATACCTTCGGCAACGACATTGAGCTCCAGCAGTGTTGCCATTGACATGATCATTTCTATCATCACCCGTTTGTTCTGATCCTGGTCGAGCCGGTCAACAAATGAGCGGTCGATTTTGATGCCGGTGGCGGGGAAGTTGACCAGCCGTTTGAGCGAGCTGTAGCCTGTGCCGAAGTCGTCGATGTAGATGCCAAAGCCGAGCTGGCGGAGCTGCTCCAGCCGCTGGATGATGGCGTTTTCATCAATATTCAGCGCGCTTTCGGTCAGCTCGAAGTTGATCTGACGCGGGTTCAGGCTGTGTTGTTGCAGCAGTCGAGGCAGTTGCTGTAGTAGCTGATCATCGTGCAGCTGGCGGGGTGACAGGTTTATGTTCAGGGTCAGGTCGTGGCGGCCAGTCTGTTGTTGCAGCCGGGCCAGGGCGGGCAGAGCCTGGTGAATAATCCACACCCCCAGCGCAGGCATCAGTTGAGTCTGCTCGGCCAGTGGGATGAACTGGCTGGGGGGCACCCAGCCGAGCTGGTTATTGCGCCAGCGTAGCAGGGCTTCAAAGCCGTATACCTGTTCGTTGTGAAGATCAACCACCGGCTGATAGTGCAGGCTGAACTCCTGGTTTGCCAGCGCGTTGCTGAGCTGGCTTTCGAGCTGGTTCTGTTTGCTCATCCGTTCATGCAGTTCCACCGAAAAAATCTGGTGTGCTCCTTTGCCGTTATTTTTGACCTCGTACATGGCCAGGTCAGCGTCGCGCAGTATATCGCTGGCATGCTGGTCGCCTGGCTGAATCAGTGTAATGCCGATACTGGCTGATACCTGTAATGTCTGGCGTTGAAGCTGGAAGGGCTGGCATACCCTGTGCTGCAGGCGTTGGGCCAGCTGGCTGATTGAGTCCGGTGAGTGGCTGTCGCACTGACTGTAAATAACGAATTCATCGCCGCCAATGCGGGCAATTGTATCGTTGCTCTGCAGGCAGTCGCTCAGCCGCAGGGCCAGCTCGCGCAGGAACTGGTCGCCGACGCTATGGCCCAGGGTGTCGTTAATTTTCTTGAAGCCATCGATATCAATAAACAGTACCGCTCCCCCTGGTGTGTGTTGCAGGCCGGATTCCAGCGCTTGCTGAAATGCGGTGCGATTCAGCAATCCGGTGAGGGTGTCATGTCGGGCCTGATAACTCAGTTGTTGCTCATTTTGTTTGCGTTCGGTGATGACATCAATGGTGCCCTGGTAGATCGGCTCGCCCTTGGCGTTGCGGCTGAGGTAGGCGTTTTCAGATAGCCAGATGCTATTGCCCTGGCTGTCCTTGCCTTGCCATTCGAAGTTAAGCACTTCTTTATGCTGGTGCAGCTGGCTGAGGAACTGGCGGTAACGTTCGATATTCTGGTGCAGTTGCTGGCCGATCTGTTCTACCTGTTGCACCATCTCGGCTGGCTCGTCGTAGCCAAAGGCCCTTGCCAGTGCCGGATTGACGTTGATAAAGCGACCGTCCAGGGTTGCGCTGTAAACCCCTTCAATCACTTTTTCCAGCAGGTTGTGATAGTCGCTTTGTACGGCTTTGAGGGAGCGGGTCTGCTGCTGGGCGAGTGCTTCGGCACGTGCCCGGCGAGCCAGGTTGCGCTGTAGCAGTAGTAACAGGGTAAGGGCGACCAGGGCGATGCCGCAGACGATCAGGGTGGAGCGGGGTAGCTGCCACCAGGGGGGAGCTGTGCTGATATCGCTGAATCTGTAACTCAGTTGACGGTCTCCCAGTTGCTGGGTGAAATAGGCGCTGAAGAGTGGCTGGCTATCGCTGGGTAGGGAGCTGAACAGAGGTTGGGTGCTGGTGCTGTGCAGGTCGCGGATTTCCAGGGCCAGGCCGTTGCGGCTGCTGAGGATGGGGCCTAGCAGAATGTTGATCGCTTCTTCGAAACGGACCATGGCGCTGACGTAGCCCCTGAGCTGCTGTCCAGGGGTGAAGACTGGCAGGATCAGGCGAAATTCAGCGCCTTCAGTCTGATCCTGGTCGGTATTTTCACTGATGCCGATCTGCAGGCTATTGCTGTGGTGAGCCTGTTGCATTGCTTGCCAGAGGGCTGGGTTGACGGCCAGGTTGGTGCCCAGTGACAGGCCGTTCATCTGTGCTGAGGCGCTGTAGTAGATCGGGTAAAGCTCGTTCTGTGGGCTGTTTGTGTAACTCAGGCGGAAGTCGAAGATACCGTCGGCACGGGCTTGTTGCACCCAGTTGTCGGCCTGTTCGCGGCTGATTCTGGGAATCCATTCAAATGCGGCAATGCCGTAGGCGCTTATACTGGTCTGGCTGTTGAATTGGTCAAACTGGTCCCGGCTCAGGTCTGGGGTCAGTTGCATCAGGCTGCGCAGGGCCTGAAGCTGTTCCTGCAGCGCATTCAGGCTTCGCTGGGCATTGTTGAAGCTCAGGCTGGCTCGCTGGTCCAGCCGGGCCTGGTGCTGGCGTTGTTCATCCAGCTGCAGGGTCTGGTGCAGCAGGTAAAGGGGTACTGCAAGCAAGAGGGCGGCGATGATGCCTGCTGGGCCAATCCTGTGATCTGAGAGCAAGGTGAGCATCCTTGGTACGGGCAGTTATCAATAGTCGCAATGATAATGGTTCGCATTCGTTATGCAAGCGTTCTTTCCGCCAGGTGGGTTTTCGGTTAGTTGTCTTGACTGTGCTCGTGCAGACAGGCGCAATGGTGCGATGGAACATTTGAATCTTAATCTGTTGCGGGCACTGGCGGTGCTGTTGCAACAACGCCATGTGACCCGCAGTGCGGATCAGCTTTGTCTGACTCAGTCTGCTATGAGTCGTCAGCTGGCGGCGTTGCGTCGGCATTTTGCTGACCCTTTGCTGGTGCGTGATGGCGCGGATTATCTGTTGACGGCCAGGGCGCAGCAGTTACGCCCTCAGGTTGAAGATATTCTGGCGCGTATCGATCAGCTGCAGCAGGTCGTGCAGTTTGATCCGCAGGCCTGTCAGCGGCGGTTCTGTTTTGCCTGCACTGATTATGTTGCGCAGTTTATTCTGCCGGAGCTGCTGGTTCGGTTACAGCAGCAGGCACCGAAGGTGGATCTGGAATATCGGATGTGGCAGCCCGAGTGGTTGCATCAACTTGGGTCGTTACCTGTAGATCTGGCCTCAACCATGGGTGCGGTGTTGCCGGACGGGCTGCATTGGGCTTCGCTGGGGGAGGATCAGCCGGTGTGTCTGATGGCGGCTGGCCACCCGCTGGCGGCCAGTGTCAGGCCGACGTTGCAGGCGATGCTGGAGTACCCCTTTGCGCAGATCAGCAGTGGGGGAGATAAAGACAGTTTTGTAGACCGGGAGTTGCGCGCGCAGGGGCTGAGCCGACGGGTGTTGTTGTCGGTACCGTTTTTCAGCGCCGGATTCAGTGCGCTGACAGGCAGCGAGATGTTGCTGGTGGTCCCTGCGCATATTGCGCATCATGCGGCCCGCCTGTACCCGCTGACGGCGCGGCCATTACCGCTGCCTTTACCCCTGCATCAGTACCGCTTGTTATGGCATGGGGTGCATCATCATGACCCGGCCCATAAATGGCTGAGGGGGCTGTTTGCCGATGTGTTGCGAACGTCGATCTACTCGCCTGAAAGTATGATTTGAAATCATGAAGGTAATTTTTAAAAGTCATTTTTGTCATGATTTGCAGGCCTTTACACTGGGGCTCTGTAGTCAAGGAGCAACATAATGACGTTATCGATCTGGTTATCTATTCTGGCGATCTGTGTTTTGGGGGCGATGACGCCGGGTCCCAGTCTGGCGGTGGTGATCCGTTATACGGTTAATGGTTCTCGTCAGCACGGGCTGGCAGCGGCGGTGCTGCATGCGCTGGGGGTCGGTGGTTGGGCGTTGATGACGGTCTGGGGGCTGGCGTTGCTGTTAACACAATCACCGTTGCTGTTTCAGTGGCTGACCTGGGCGGGAGCCGCTTACCTGGCCTGGCTGGGTTTCAAGGCGCTGCGCGCCAGTGCCGGGGGAGCTAGCCTGACCGTTGAGGAACAGGCCAGGGTGCCGGTGTGGCGGGCAGGGCTGGATGGGTTGATGATTTCCCTGCTCAATCCTAAGCTGGCGCTGTTTTTTATCGCGCTGTTTTCACAGTTTGTTGGCTATGCCGGTAGTCTTGGGGATCAGTTGGTGATGGTCGTAACGGCAGCCGGGGTGGATGGCCTGTGGTATGTGATTGTGGCGTTGCTGCTGTCGCGCTCGGCGGTGCTGGAGCGTTTGCAGCGTCAGGCTCACTGGCTGGACAGGGCCAGTGGCGTTATTTTGATTGCCATGGCGTTGCGGGTGGTAACGCTGTAGTACGTTGTGCGGTAACGTTGAGCTGTAAAAAAGCCCCATCACATTGTGAGGTGATGGGGCTTTTTGTTTTTCTGTCCGGTTCAGGCCAGGCTGTGTCGGGTCAGCAGCTGTTCGAAGCGGTCATTCAGTTCGCTGTGGCAGTGGTAGAACGGCAGGCACAGACGCTCAAACACCAGCTGCTGGATATCGGCCATATCGTAGCCATCCTGCTGACGTTTGAGGGCCTGCTGCAACCGTTGTAGCTGGTACTCCAGTCGCAAAGCTTCGTCTTCTACCGGGGAGGGTTCGCTCAGGGCGATTTCCAGCCGGATACAGAGCTGGCGCAGGTATTCACCCTGATTGGCTACGGTGGCCTGAAGTTCTTCGGGCTGGCGGGCCAGCTGAGCGGTGATGGCGAAGCGACGCTCGATGGCGTCGGCCCACTCGCCCTGCAGGGATGGGGCGGCCTGCCAGGCATCTGCTATGGCCTGGCTGTCAACTTTGCTGCCATCCAGCAGGGCGCTTTCCTGTTGCTGGCACAGGCTATCACGCAGTTTCAGGCTCTGCCATGTGTTGCCAAACAGTTGCCGACGCTGTTCCAGCTGGGCATGTATCAGGGCGCTGAGTTGCTGGTACTGTTTCTGCTGGCCACTGTTAAGGCTGCTTTCCTGGCTGACCAGCATCTGGTACTGGCTGTCCAGGTTATCCAGCTCGTCGCTTATATCGGTGCCACGGGCAGCCTGCTGGTGCAGGGCGCTGAGTGCTTCACATAGCTGGCTTAACTGGCTCTGATCCTGATGCTGTTGCTGGCGGGCCTGTTGCTGGCTTTCGTTGCGTTTTTCAAACAGGGCGTTGCAGTGGTTGCGGAACTCGCTCCACAGTCGTCGTTCCTGTGTGCGGAAGGTGGTGCCTGCGTCTTTCCAGCGTTGCTGCAGTTGTTTGGCCTGCTCCGTTGCCTGTTGCAGGTCTTCCATATCCAGCAGTGCTGCGGCTTCCTCTAATAGGGCCTCTTTGGTCTGCTGGACCGTTTTCCGCTGGCCTTTGAGGCGGCTTTCCAGGGTATTGATCTGTTTGTTAAACCGGCTCTGCTGTACTTTGCCCGGTGCACGATCAACCGGGCTGTAGTGACGCCATTCGTTTTTGGCGGTGCGGCTGAGCTCTTCAACGGCACGCCAGTCAACGTTCTGCCAGTCAACCTGTTCAAGGTAGGTGTCGAGCTGGTCACACATCTGTTCGCGCTGTTCCAGGTTCTGCTGGCGTTGCTGGCGTTGCTGTGCGTAATGGGCATCACAGGGCTTGTATGCCTGATCGGAGGCCTGTTTAAAGCGCAACCACAGGGTGCGGGAGTGTACGGTGCCACTATGGTCAAGTTCGCGCCATTGCTGTTGTAGCTGGCGGATTTCGCTTGCCAGTTCATCGGCTGCCAGTGGGGCGTCGATCAGTGCTTCCATCTGGTTGCACAGGGCTTCACGTTTAGGGGTCAGGGCGTAGCCCTGCCAGTCACGCAGTTCCTGCAGCTGAGCATAGAGGGTTTTGTAACGCTGCTGCTGTGCCGGGGTGAAGCTGGCCAGTTGCTTGTGCACCTGGCTGTGCTGTTTGTCAGCACGACGTGCCTCACCAGCTTCGATCAGGCTGCTTAGTTCATTGAGGCTTTGGTCTGCTGCTTCTGCCTGTGCGCTGCGCTGCTGTTGCAGTTCATGCTGTCGGGCTTCAATCCGGGACTGTGCAGTAGAGAGTTGTTTAAGTAATGCCGGTTGCGGCAGGTTGCCTGGCCAGTTGACGGCGCTGCGCAGCTGGTCGGCTTTTTTCTGCCACTGCTGCAGTTGTTTGCCGCCAGCCTGTTCCATGCCCTGTTCCAGCTGGGAGATCAGCTGGTTCAGGTTATCCTGCTGGTCAGCCAGGGCGTTATGGGCATCCAGGGTTCTGCGCTGGGTGTTCAGGGCGCGCTCAATTGCCTGGATGCTGTCGCTGTTGGCATCGGCTTTAAGCTGTTGCCACTGCGCGTAGAGAGCGTCCAGGATGTTGCTGTCAGCTGGTTCCTGATTGTTGTCTGTTTCCAGCTGCTGGCGCAGGGTCTGGATGCGGGCCTGTTGGGCGGCTTGCTCAGCGGCCTGAGCGGCAGCAGCTTCTCGTTGCTGGTCCAGCTGCTGACGGCGGGTGCTGCACAGGGTGTCGAGCTGCTGCCATTGCTGGAGTGCATCCTGGCTGGCGTCATCGCTGTAGCGTTGCCATTCGGTATTCAATGCGTCGAGCTTGGCACCAAACTGTGGGAAGGCATCAGAGCGGGCCAGTTGCTGCAGGGAACTGAGCAGTTCGTCACGGCGCTGTTGGCGGGTGGCGGCCTGTTGAGCCTGCTCACGCAACACTTGCAGTTTGTCACGGGCAATGCGATAGAGCCGCTTGTCACGGCCCCGGCTTTCCCGTTCCAGTTGCTCAAGCAGCTCGGGTTGTTCAATCCGTTCAGCCGCGGTGCGGCGAATATCGCTATTATCGCTCTGGCGGATCAGGTCCAGCAGCAGTGTTTCGTCCTGTAACTGTTGCAGGGCATGCTGGCGTAATTCGGGAAAGTTGGCGTTAAGCGCCAGGTGCAGCAGCAGATCAGTGGTCTGTATATGGGGCATCAGCGCCAGCCGGTCGGCCAGCTCTAGCTGCCCCAGTTCACCGCTGACAAGGTGTGTGAGACGCTGCAGGGCGGTGGTACGGTTCTGGTTATCGCTGTCTTCCTGACTGGCACGTAGTAGCACCTGCGTGGCCAGCACCCGGTTAAGGGCGGTACGACGTACTTCAGCATCCTGATCCTGCAGGGCCAGTCGGGTGAGAATCTCATCGCTGGCTGGGTCATCAGCAGACAGTTTACTGATTGCACGCAGGCGGATTTCCGCTTTGTGATGCTGCCATTTCGGTTTGAAAAATCTTGCTAACATCCAGGCCTTTCCCAAATTTTTATTCCCGGCTGTAATCGCCGTGGGGGGCATATTCTACCGGTGAAATTGTCGACAGGGGAAGGGTTGACACGTGTTTATAACCCGGTGACTGACCACAGCACGGTTGAGTGCTGTGGTCATATTCATGCACAACGGTGTTGTCAGGGCGTGCTTTTGGCGCGAATCTCGACCTCGCCATCCACATATACCCACTGTCCCTGCTCCCTGCGAAAGTTTGAGGTTTCATGCAGCTCGGCGGCTTCGTCGGCGGCTTCAAAACTGGCAATAAATTCAACGACGCCTTCGTCATCATCTGCCTGGCCACCTGAGGTAGAAATAATCTCCAGCCCGGTCCAGGTGGTGGCCTGCATCTGTTCGGTCAGAATTTCTGCATCATCCGGGTTGCGATGGCAGCTGGCGGTGGTGTTGATAAGGTAGTCCACCATCCCCAGGGCAAAGGCGGTGTAGCGTGAGCGCATCAGGGCTTCGGCGGTGCTGGCGCTTTTGTAACCCTCAATGGCAGGCTCACAGCAGAAGCTGAATGGTTTGCCGGAAGCGCAAGGGCATTTTCGGTTCAGATCCTGATCATGCAACATCAGGTGATCCCTCATAACAGATAATAGGTGGCACGCCAGCAGAGATTAGCGCGTCGTGATGGCGTATTATACTGGCAGCGAATAGCCTGACGTATAGAGTAATAAATGGTAGCTTCCTCTGAGCCAACGTTTTTCTGGCACGATTATGAAACATCCGGCGCTGACCCTCGTCGCGACCGGCCCATGCAGTTTGCGGGTATCCGTACGGATGCCGAACTGAATATTATTGATGAGCCGGTGATGCTGTACTGTCGGCCTGCGGAGGATTTACTACCGCACCCTCAGGCATGTCTGATTACCGGTATTGTGCCCCAGGATGCGTTACGTGAAGGTGTCTGCGAAGCAGAATTTATTGCCCGTGTGCATCAGGAGCTGGCACGGCCAGGCACCTGTGCGGTGGGGTATAACAGCATCCGCTTCGATGATGAAGTTACCCGCAATACGCTGTATCGCAACTTTTACGACCCCTACGCCCGTGAGTGGCAGAACGGCTGCTCGCGCTGGGATATCATCGATATGATGCGCCTGACCCGTGCTTTGCGGCCCGAGGGTATCAACTGGCCAGAGTATGATGATGGCTCACCCAGTATGCGGCTGGAAGATCTGACCCGAGCCAACGATATTGATCATGGTAACGCCCATGATGCGCTGTCAGATGTGTATGCCACTATTGCAATGGCGAAGCTGGTGCGGGAGAAACAGCCCAAACTGTTTGAGTTTGTGCTGAATAACCGGGATAAGGCGACCGTGCTGCAGCGGCTGGATGTGGTCAGCCATAAGCCGGTACTGCATATTTCCAGCCGTTATCCGGCGGAGCTGGGAAATTCGGCCATTGTTGCGCCGCTGGCGGGCCATCCGGTGAATAAGAACAGTGTGGCGGTGTGGGATTTACGCTGTGATCCCACGCCACTGTTTGAGTTGCCTGTAGCCGAGATCCGTCGGTTGATGTATCTGCCCCGCGAAGAACGTAAGCCGTCAGACCCGGTGATTGCGCTGAAGCAGGTGCAGGCTAATAAATGCCCGATTATCGCCCCGGCCGGGATGCTGACAAAAGTGGAAGCGGATCGTCTGAAGATCGACGGTGATCAGTGCCGTACCCATCTGCAGATGCTGCGCAGCCAGACCGGGCTGGTGGCGAAGATTATGGATGTCCTGCGTGATGATCCGTTTGAGCAGGACGGGGACCCGGATCTGATGATTTATAGTGGCGGATTCTTCGGCGCGGCCGATAAAGCAGCCATGGCGCAGATCAGGGAGTGTGATCCCGATGAGTTGTCTGAGCTGCAGCTGGCGTTTCAGGACCCGCGCCTGGAGGAGATGCTGCTGCGCTATAAAGGCCGAAACTACCCGCAGACGTTGCTGGATGAAGAGCGTGTGCAATGGGAGGAGTTCCGCAGTCGTCGTCTGATGGGGCCGGATAACAGTGGATTCCTCACTATGGAGCAGTTTTTTGCTACAGTGAATGAGTTGTACAACCAGCCAGAGCTGCCATCACGTGAGCGGCAGATTCTGGAGGAGCTGGCGATCTATGCCGAATCAATCTATCCAATGGAAGATTTTTAATGCATAAAAGTACTGGACTTGCGGCGTTACTGACCCTGGCTGTAGTGGCCCCGGCAACCAGCTGGGGGTTGGATACTTCGCGCTTTAAGGCACAGGAAGAGATTCCCTATAGCTTTACGGTGTCGGATGGGCCCAGTGTTCGCCGCCGTGATGGTGCGATTGTGTATAAAAACAAGCCACGCGGCTATATCGATAATGAGCCGATGCTGGAAGTGGTGTATGCCGACCTGCCTCGTGAGCCGGTGCGGGTTGATGTGATTCCCTATGCGTCTGACGCCGCGATTGAGCGGGGGGTGATTTATGATACCCGGAAAAAGGCGCTGGTGGGGGAGGATAAAATCTTTGAAACTATCAACAGGGATGTTGTGAAGGCCCGTTGCCTGTTACTGGGTGAGGGCTGTGATCAGACCCCTGAATATAAAGCCCGCCTTGATAGCCTCTATCCGCCGATTGAAACCCCGACTGAACAGCTTGAAATCCGTACCAGTCGCAGTAAAGCGCGGCGGCGGGAGATGCTGGAATACCGTTAAAGGCGTCCTTCGACTGCTCGTACCTCGCGCTCAGGATGAACGGAGTATATTACCGTTCCCCCTGAGCGCGAAGCCGTTGAAGGGAGCCAGGCGATGGGGGCGGCCTCAGGCCCCCGGCATAAACTCGCTGTTTTCTTTCAGAGCATTAATCTCCACGTCACACTTCTTGGCAATTTCACCGTTATCTGCGGTCTGCAGGTGCTTCTGGCCGAAGCTGCGGACGGTCAGGCGGCGGCTGGACATACCCTCATAGCATTTCACCAGATCACTGAGCTGTAACGTTTCGACGGCGTCTGCCAGTTCTTGTCGGCTGTTGAAGTCGGTACTGCCGTTATCAATCTGGTTCCAGTAGCGGTTGCTGCGTTCTACCAGGCTGTTTTCCTGTTTCAGAATACGTGACACCAGGCTTTGCTTGAAACGGGCCAGATCGGTGTCTGTCATGCTATCCAGTTCGCCTCCCATCTGCTGCAGGAAACTATCGATGCGGCTTTCCAGCAGAATCGGGTCGGCCACCGGAGACTGGACGACAAAGGCCAGGCCAGGTGCTTTTCGCAGGGGTAGCAAGGTCTGGAATACCACGTAACCCAGCTGCTGTTCGGTACGCAGGCGGGTGTAGAACGGTGAGGCGATCATCTCGCTGAGCAGGGCATACTGGGCGCGGGTTTTCAGTTCGCTATCACTACCCTGGAAGTAGACGCTGATGGCGGAGTCGTTGTGGTCCACATTCAGAGTCTGCACCAGGCGGCGGTCTGCAGGTAGCTGTACTACCGGTGTGGCGGCGAGGCGTTTGTGGCCATGTTCGGCGAACAGCTGCTTCTCAACGGTCAGAGTCAGGGCTACGGCGTCTTCCTGTAGCAGGTTGCCATGGGCCAGGGCACGTAACTCGGTTTCTTTGAGCAGTACCGGTACAAACGCTTTGAGATCCGCCAGGGTTACCCCTGCCAGTGCGGCTTCGCGCCTGGTACGGTCCCACTGGGGCAGCAGTAGCTGCATGATTTCCCCGATGGTCTGGTTAAACGGTTTGTCTTTGCGGCTGTTGGCCAGCTGTTTGCTGTAGCTGGTTTTGATCACTTCAAAGCGTTGCGGGTCCAGCTCGGGCTTGCTCAGGGCGCTGACTACTTTGTCCAGTAACAGGGCCTGTTTGTCGTTGTAGCCGGATATACGCACAGAGATGCCGCGCATATGTGGGTAGATTCGAGTGTTCAGGCCAGCCATGGAAGCGTCGTAGAGGGTTTCATTGAGCTGGTCCTGTACCATGCGGGTATAGAGGGCTGTCATCACCGAGTGGCGAGGGCTGTTATTGGATTGTTCCGACAGAATGGTAAAGAAAAAGTTGGCCTTCGGGGTGTTGAAGTCACTGTCCTGCTGGTGCCAGAGGGTGACACCTTCCCTGCGCAGAATGATCTCGGGTTTGCTGGCGTTATCACGCAGCGGTTTGACGCCAAGGTCGGTGGCGATATACGGGTTGGCACTACGCACGGCCAGGTTGTTGTCCGGGGCTGTCGCCTCAAGCTGGGAAACTGTGTTCTGTGGCAGTGGCTGCAGGCTGTAGCCTACTTTGAAGTTTGGCCCTTTGCGGTCGGTTTGCTGATCGTTGGAGGTGACGGTCATCAGCATGTTGTCCGGGGTCAGCTGTGACAGGTAGCTTCTGATCAGCTGTGGTTTGAAGGCTTCGAGCAGGTAGGGGGCGTCAATAATATTTTCCAGCGGCCGTTTCTGCATGGCACGAGCCAGCTGGCCTACGTAGTGGACAGGTTCCTGTTTCTCGGCAAACTCGAAACGGGTGGCCAGTTGCTGGCGTTCTTCGGTATACAGACTTTCCTGGATGCCGTCCTGTTTGAGCAGGTTAACGGCACGGAAAAAGAGCTGGGTAATCTCCTGCTGATGCTTCATCCCTTCCGGGGTCAGGCTCATTTCAACCGACAGTGCGGCATCATGTTCCATATCGGTAGAGGTGTATGCGCCCAGGCCATTGGCCCAGCCCCGTGCTTTCAGATCAGCCAGCAGACTGCCTTTGCCTTCATACCCCAGCTGGCTGGCAATGTAATACAGTGGCTTGCTGCGCCAGTGTTCACGTACAGGGTCTACCGGGAAGGTGAGGTTGAGGGTACGCAGGTCTTTTACACTGCGGATGCTCAGTTTTGCGGGCAGGCTTCCATCAGTGATCAGCGGAGCACTGTCGCTGAAGGCTGTGGCATCACTGTTGGGAATGTCATTGAAGCGTGCCTCCACCATTTTCTGCAGTTCTTCTACTGGCTGGGGGCCCAGTACCACCAGGGTCATCAGATTGGCAGAGTAGTACTGGTTGTAAAAGCTGATCAGATCATCACGTACTTTGCTGCCGGGGCGGTCGGCCAGGGTTTTCAGGCTGCCAACGAAAAAGCGACTGAAGCTGTGCTCCGGGTTCATGGCCTGTTTGGTGGCTTCGAAGCTGCGACGGCCATCGTCGCGCAGTTTGGACTGGTATTCTGAAAAAACCGCGTGGCGCTCGCGATCAACGTAGGCTTCGGTGAACAGCGGGCTGATGAAAAACTGTGAGAAGCGGTCCAGCGCATCGCCTAACAGGTCGGCCCGGATATCGAAAAAGTAGTTGGTGTTCTCGTAGGCGGTGTAGGCATTGTGGCTGCCGCCGCCGGAGCTGATAAAACTCTGGTATTCACCGGCCTGAGGGTATTTCTCTGTGCCCAGAAACAGCATGTGCTCAAGGAAGTGGGCCAGCCCGGCACGGTTTTTGGGGTTGGCACCAGAGCCAACAGCAACGTCCAGTGAGGCGGCGGCTTTGGGGGTGCCGGGGTCTGAAATAACCAGTACCCGCAATTTGTTGTTCAGGGTGAAGCCGTGATAATCACGGTGATCATTGGGGCTTTTGTGAACGGCAGCATGGGCCAGGGTGCTGATAAACATTACCAGCAGCGCCAGCGCGGTGCGCAGTGCTGTACGCAGGGCGGTAAATTGCAGTGGTCGATGCATACGTGAGCCTCTGTTA
>Ga0193958_1000402_pt1 | contig 16410 bp, 13 predicted proteins | sample FB_1_MG_FD_140320 | JGI IMG/M metagenome (GOLD analysis project Ga0193958, IMG submission 140320) | Microbial mat bacterial communities from the Broadkill River, Lewes, Delaware, United States - FB_1_MG | ecosystem: Environmental > Aquatic > Freshwater > River > Microbial mats | place: USA...
AACGAGATGGCATTCTGGTAGCATTTTGTCACGGCGGTAATTCCATTGGTGATTGTCTCGACAACAGGAACCATAAGGGATACCGCCGTTCTTGTATCTACCTTCGTGAAATATCCGGGTTAGTGATAGCTTCGATCAATACAAAGACTTTATAGGTGTACACAAAACATCTGAGTTAGATGTTGTCGGTATTGGGATTGCAGGAGAAAAAGACAAGGTTGCGAGTTTGACTAAGCAGTTTTCTATGTACAGCTGAGGTTTTATTTCGGAAATAGCTTCATAATTTATTTGGTTGGGGGGGATGATGAATAAGCAATTTGAAAAAGACTTACGGTCAGAAAACGGTTTTTGCTCTAAAGAGGTGTGGTGCGATGAAAAAGCACTTTTTACTGATGATTCATTAATTATCGCAGGTCACCATGTGATGGATAAATGGCAATCCAATTATATGAGGTGTCTGGCTAAAATTTCCTCGAAATATGGAGGTCGTATTCTCGAAGTTGGCTATGGTATGGGAATAGCGGCTGAATTCGTAGAAATGAATAAAAACGTAGAGCAGCATGTGATAATTGAGTGTCATCCTGATGTTGTAAAAAAGTGCAGAAGTATTTACAGGAAAAAAATTGAAGAAGCAAAGGTTGTCATCTACGAAGATTTTTGGGAAAACGTAACCAGTAATTTTCCGGAAGGATATTTTGACGGCATTCTTTTTGACACATACCCGCTGTCGCAGAAGGAAATTCGAAAAAATCATTTTTTCTTTTTCGTTGAAGCATATCGCTTGTTAAGGAAAGGTGGAGTTCTGACGTATTATTCTGATGAAACCGAAAATTTTTCAGAAATTCATATGGCGAAACTACGTGAAGCGGGATTTGAAAGTATAGATAAAAAAATGGTGAAGGTAGATCCACCAGAGTCATGCGCATACTGGGAAAGTAATTCCATTCTCGCTCCAATTGTTAAAAAATAATTTCTTTTATTTTTGAGGTGTAAGAGATTTTGAAGTGTTTTTGTATGAGATTTTATGATTATTTTGGCCCTGCGGGAAGCAGAGCCAAAAATTAGCCAAAACCCGATGTTTTTGAAGTCAGCTACTCGCTAGGTTAATGACATTGGGTTGGGATGGTCACTGGCTTTATAATTTAAAAAATATCCTGGTTGTATCTTTTTACAACTATATTGTAAAAAAACCGATTGGGTTGATTAGTAATATGACAAATATAAATAAACTGGTACGATTCAACGATTTATTCTATACAGCCAAAAAAATAGAATATTTTTTGAATGAAGACATTGTAAAGGAAGTCAGGTTTTTTATTTTAGGGTCTGAAGGGACAAATATTGAATTGGCTTCAAAAATCTGGCTTGGTGTGTTCTGGTCAACAAAACCATTTCATCAGTCGAGACGCTTGTGTGAGGTTGATTTTATTATTATTTTTTGTGGGCATCAAATTCTCTTGCTAATAAATTGCCCATGGTGGCGATGTATCCATGATAATTCTGTTTTGAACTCGTCATTATTGTCTTGATTCAGGAAGTTTCCTCTATGCTCTCGGATTGAAAATAACTGAATTTCTGATTGGGGCAGTAGGGGCGTGAAGCATTTATTTGGCCCCATTTCTGTGGTCTGGTTGACTTTGAATATAAAGTAATACGTCGTGTGAGAATTTGGTATATTTTCTGAGAGGCTGTGATTGCTGATTTTCGATGGCTTTTTGATATGAAGAATATAGCAGTTTCGAAAATAGTTTTTCTACAGCCTCGTTATGGTATTCTCTTTTGAGACATCATTGTGTAGTAGATATTCTCGTATTAACTGATAGTATTCCGGGGTGTCGACTTCATTTTCTAACTGCATTTCTTGTGATTGATAAAATGCCTGACAGCCAGGGCCCTTATAAAACTCTTTGTGATTGATGGTCTTTTCGAAGGTTTGTTTTTTTTCTTTTGGCTTTCGTGAGTAACGTGCTGACATGTTTTTGGACTCTATTTGATTATAATCGGTACTAATAATTGATTTTTCTGCCAGTAGAGGCACTTAACGGGTGGAGATACTTCGCATACTTTATGGTGGATTTTTGAAAAACCTGCTTCTTGTAAGTTTTTTATATGAATTTGAGAGAATTCATGAGCTTCATCAGAGTAGTAAGTGAATATACCATTACTCTTGAGCAGCCTGTGTGCAGCATTGAAAAATGGGAAATGATTTGCATGAAGTTCAGAGGGGGATAGCGGATAAGTGTCGAATAATATTCCATCAAAGCTCTCACTCTCAAATTTACCAATTATGTTCTGCCAGAAGTCTTGTATGGCTACAACCGGTTTTGTCGCTTCCTTTTTGAATTGCAGTAGGTGTTGGTATACCTCTGCGTTGCTTTCTATGATGATGTGCTCCTCTACGTTATGAGTTTGTATTGCCTGTGAGGCAATGCCCATGCCGTATCCGACTTCAAGAACCCTGCCTTTTCTGGAACAGGCTACTCTCGCCAGTTCTTCCATATATCCGGTTTCCCATGCTTCCATTACTGGATGCCCCAGTATTTTGAGAGAATCTGTGGAATATTCGGCTTTGGCTTTTTCCCATTCTCTCAGGTGTCTTGGGAAGTAGAGTTTTTCTCGAACTTTTCTGGTCATATGGCTTTGTATATGTGAGTTTTCATTCTTTGCCCATCTTGCTTACCTGTAGCATGAGCAGGAAAATCATAGATTTTAATTAACTTCAAACTATTTTCTTGGAATATTTTTTTTCGTTCGACATCTGTTCGTGAAAAAATCTTTAATCCTTCATACCTATGTGTGTCTGTGACGTGATCGTTGAAGCTGTAGAAAAACCTCTCTCAACCGTCTTTCTGCGGTAAAATTCCCAGCCAGCAGCGAGGACGCGATATGCCACGGTATAAGCATTACGATTACAATCAGGATTCCATGATTGTGATTAACTTTGAAGAGCAGATTCAACCTGGAACCTTCGAGTATGCACTTCACTATCTGATATCCGATCGTCTGGATTTGACGCCGTTTGATGAGCTGTATAGCAATGATGGTAAAACCGGTGGCCGTCCTGCATATGATCCAGCGATTCTTCTAAAAGTCATTGTATTTGCTTACTCGAAGGGTATTACTTCAAGCCGCGAGATCCAGTGGTGTTGCGAACACAACATTATCTTCAAGGCCCTGTCGTGCGATTCTGTTCCTCATTTCACCACCATCGCATCCTTTATCAGCAGCTATCCATTGGAGATCGAACATCTGTTCGAACAAATCCTGTTGGTCTGTGATCAGGAAGGCTTACTGGGTAAGGAACTCTTTGCAATTGACGGATGTAAGTTACCTTCAAATGCCTCCAAAGAATGGTCGGGTACCTTCAAGGAACTGGCTGAGAAGCGCGATAAAATCCAGCGTCAAATTCGCTATTGGATGTCGGAACACGAGAAAACAGACAAGGAATCTGACGACAATAGCCGCCAGGAACGCATCGAACAAACGGTCAGCACTCTGAATAATGCCTTCGACAAAATCGACCAGTTTTTAAAGACGCAAAACCCACGGGCGGGCGTTAACAAGCAGGGTTCTGAAGTTAAAAGTAACATCACCGATAACGAATCGGCGAAGATGAAGACTTCGAAAGGAACTATCCAGGGCTTCAATGGCATCGCCACTGTTGATAAGAAACACCAGATCATTGTCGATGCCCAGGCCTTTGGTCACGGTCAGGAACAGCATACGCTGAAGCCCATTCTGGCGGAGGTTCGGGAGCGTTTTCAGCGACTGCGTATCCGGGAAAACATTCTCAAGGATGGTGTGATCATCACCGCTGATACGGGGTTTGCCAGTACCGCCAACAACGAATATTTGTACAGCAACAAGATCAACGCTTATATCCCGGACAACCGCTTTCGCAGCCGGGATGAACGCTTCGATGATCAGAAAGACAAGTACGGTCACCGCCACGAAGAGAACCGCAAAAGCACCCGCTACAAGCAAATCCCAGCCAACGAATTTGACTTTGATCCAACGAAAAACACCTGTATTTGCCCGGAAGGTAATTCTCTGACATTCAATAAAATCCGAGAGGATGAACAGGGTAATCAAACGGCCTTCTTCACCGGAAAATTACTGGACTGCCGCACTTGCCCGATCAAGGACAAATGCATGGTCAACCCGGAATCAGCGGATCACCGAAAAGGTTCCGGCAGACAGGTCTCGTTCCGGGTTTACAGCGCGACGCCAACGTACACCGATTGGATGAAGGCCAGAATCGACAGTGACAAGGGCAAGCAAATATACAGTCATCGCATGTCGACAGTGGAGCCAGTGTTTGCAAATCTGGAGCATAATAAAGGCTTGAAACGGTTCAGCCTGCGGGGTAAAAAGAAGGTACAAGCTCAATGGCAATTATTTGCTGCGGTACACAATATCGAGAAATTGATACCGAAGATTGGGTGATAATAGCGGAATTATTGCAAGGGAGATCAATTATGCAGTTATATCGTGATTTACCTCTCCCTGCTTGTTTTGAAATTTTGAAAGAGGCTGAGATTGCTGATTTTCGATGGCTTTTTGATATGAAGAACATATCAGCTTCGAAAATAGTTTTTCTACAGCCTCGTTGGTTTCTGATATGTCTATTATTAGGCTTTTTGAATGCATTCTATTTCGATGATTTTTGATTAAATTTTTCAGTTTCTGATCAGGTATGGTTGTGGTGACTTGTATTGTGTAGGTTATGTCACTGTATTCAATCAAGTTCCTGCTTTGAAATGACTGCCAGTCTGAGTAAACCCTATGGAAATTACAGTCAGGGAAACAATCTTTTAGGTATCTCAGGTTTTGCTCACCTGAATCTGCTAGAGGTTCAATTAACCATAGGTTTATGTTTTTAAACCCACATAGAGCTAAATTCCAAAGTACAAGACCCGTATAGTGAAGCTCTTTGCCACAGCCTATTTCAACAATATTTAGCGTCGATTTTTTAGTAAAGTCGATTAGGTTTTCGTCTGAGAAAGTTGCCTTGATGCTTTCAAAAATAGCGTAGTCGTGTTTGTTGTATTTTGGTTCTTTCGATAAATCCATATAGTGTTTTCCTTGAGATCTGAAGATTTTGAACATCTCTGGTCTAGGGCCCCTCTGAATAATTAGCCAGGATCAGCGATAATACCGCCAGCCATCATTCCAGAGGTGTTCCATGTCACAGCTCAGCTTCTCCGATGCCGAAGGGCAAGCCAAAAAGCGTAAAGTCACCCGTCGTGAGAAATTCCTGAACCAGATGGAAGAACTGTTGCCCTGGAAGGAACTTGAACGCCCCATTGCCCGCTATTACAGCAAATCACTGCGGGGCCGAAAGCCTTATCCCTTGTCCGTCATGCTGCGTATTCACTGTATGCAGCTGTTCTATAACCTCAGCGATCCGGCCATGGAAGACACCCTGTACGAAGTTCAGTCCATGCGCCAGTTTGCCGGGATTACTATCGATACCGTGCCGGATGAAACTACTATTTTGAACTTTCGACACTTGCTGGAGGAACACAATCTGGGTGAAAAGCTGTTCCAGAAAATCAACAAACATCTGGAGAAGAAAGGGGTGAGCTTTAAAGAAGGCACCATCATGGATGCCTCGATCATTGCAGCCCCCAGCTCGACCCGCAATCAGAGCGGTACCCGTGATCCCGAGATGCATCAGACAAAAAAGGGCAATCAGTGGCACTTTGGAATGAAAGTGCATGTTGGCGTGGATGACACGCTGGGACTGATCCACAGTCTGACAACCACAGCTGCCAATACGCATGACCTGACGCCCAGCCATGAGCTGCTCCACGGCAAAGAGCGCCGTGTCTTTGGCGACTCCGGTTATGTGGGCATTCAGAAGCGGGAAGAACACCGAAAACGTTCGGTCAACTGGTTCATCAATTGTCGCCACAGCAAGCGAAGGGAATACGCTCAAACCAGCCCGTTTTACCGATTGGAACAGGTAAAATCGCACATTCGTTCAAAGGTGGAGCATGTGTTCAGCCGAATCAAAAACCAGTTTGGTTACGGTAAGGTGCGCTATCGAGGCTTGCACAAAAACACGAACCGCCTGTATCTACTGGCGGGTTTTACCAATCTACTGCGAGTAAAAAAGTGGCTAATGTAAGGGGCGGTGCGCCTGTTGACCGGGGAATTCCCGGAAGCAGGCGTAAAAAGGATAATTTTTGGGCTAAAAGACAGGGAATGAAGCGTCAAAAAATCAAACGAGCAGGATGTCAGGTATATGTCGAGAAAATCAGAGCTGCCCTAGTAGAATAACATTTGTATGCAATAGATTTAAAAATTTTCGTTGGGAGAGATGGTATCTAATCCCGGACACTCTGATGGGGGGCTAATCTTACCGCCAGAGAAGTACACAATGAAAAGATAACATTGCTCCTTTCCCCGAGTTCAAGCTCGAGGTGGTTGGCCTGGTGCTTGATTGGGAATATTCTGTTTCTGAAACCTGCAAATCATGGTATATGGGCGAAGCAGCGCTTCGTCGCTGGGATGTCGGTTTCGTGGAGAATGTAGTGGTAAAACGTCAAGCTCTAAAGCCATGCAGAAGAGCAAAAGCGTATTCAGAAACTCGAAAAGTATTGTTTGCCATAGAAATATTGCCAGTAAGGGGTTTGGATCCGCTGGTTAGCACTGTTCATCGGACAGAATATGACTGCGCTTGAGCAGGGTTAATCTGCTCATCAGGCGGGAATAAGGTTCGGGGCGACCGTTCTCGGTATGGTAGAAGTTCTATCGTACTTCTCTTCCATGGGAATTATGGCTGACCGACCTGATTTTGATATCTTTATATAAGTTCATGGGTAAATAATCATATGAAATGGATCTGTAAGGCTTATTGTTGCTGAAGGAGCGGTTTTAACGGGGTGGCCCCATTTGGTTTTTTGACCAGAACAGGCATTCACGAAGAGAGGATTCGTGGCGAGCATTGGCTCTCCAAACTGCAAGAAAAAGCCAATGCGGGTGATGAAGCTGCGAAGGAATTTTTAAAAAAATAACCACGGATTCGCTTCATGTCGCTGCTGCGCGGGCATGAGACGAGGAGGTAGGACGACTATGATTGGCTCAACGTCACAAAATACTCTGTCTGTTCATAGGTGGCTTGGACGTTTACTTACCCACAGGGATCTGAGAACTCCAGATCAGCGACCATTATTTGAATATCAACTGACTGCAGATGAATATTCTGAATTGTTGCTTCAGCTACGAGCAATTGTAGACAAGGGCAGCGCGGCTGCTGACCCTGCAATTTGTGCGGCTTTTTGCTTGTTCTGTGCTGAATGGTACCGGCGAGAATATCAAGTAAAGGATGGCTGGAGCTGGGATGCGGTATGGCAGCGGCTTGGTCATGAGTTTTCGGCTCAGGAACTCGCTCGTATTGTTCCAAAAGGGTTGGAGCAATACTGGCAACGGCCAATACGTTTTTACGAGTCGGAGCGCCGTAATTTTCTGGGGTCGCTGTTCAGTGAAGGCGGGTTGCCGTTTCAAGTGTTGACTGAGCCGGGCAGTCGATTTCAGGTTCTGTTCACTCGGGTGCTGAAACAGTATGGTGCTTCTCAGGCATTGACTGGGTCTTTGGAAGCGGTTGTTAAAAATCAAATTGAACAGCTCAGATTGCCAAAGGTATTCAGAGAACAGACTTCGGTTGAATTGATCGTAAATATGGCCGATCAGCTGGCGCAGCTAGTGGGCTTGCATCAACTGGAACAAAAGTCCAATCCTGTCGATGAATTGGACCGATCCTATCCTCGTTGGCGGGAGTCATTTCCTATTCCTCTGGACGATGAAACCGGGCGCGGGTTTCTGAATGGCTTGTTAACGACTGCCTCGAAAGAAGCTCGCAAGACATCCCCCAGTGGCAGCTCACTCGCTTGTGAGCACTTTTTGCTGCCCGTATCCGAGTGTCTGGAAACAGAGATCACCTTACCGGTTGAACTGTCTATGACGGTTAACCAGTTACCCGCCTCGAATCGATTCGATCTTTCGATCCATGAAGGACGTACGCTGCTGGCTTCCGTTGGTCCAGCATATAGCGTGGTGAGTGAGAAGCTGATCAAGGTGAGGGTTCGCCAGCAGAAGTTCATCTGCCGCCGAAAAGATCCGTCAAAAGCGCTATCAGTAGTGGCTTCCATTGGTGGGCAAGCAGTGTGTGCGGTGGAGATTCCCGGCAGTGTTCTGGATCTTGGCGTGGTTCCGGTCGGCTTCGATAGCAGTGATGAGAGTCTCCGCTGGCATTGTGTTGGTCAGAGCAGTTTTACGACTCGAGTACAGGATCTGACTTTGTTGGTGCCTGAGGATAGTCAGGTATCTTCTGAGGACTGTTCTGTAATTGAACAAGCCTTGTCTGTTTTTGATACCCGTTTGTGGCATTTCAGCGGTTGTGGACGTGTTACTTGTGCTAATGAAGATGTATTTTCTATTCGCCTGGGGGGAGCGCAATCGTTCAATTCTCCAATTGAACTCAAGGGCAAACTGCTCGATTACCCAACACGGCCTTCTGCACTACATCTGTCATGACTATTTCCTTGTACCGCTTGGCGAGCGCTCGTTCCTTGTACCGCTTGGCGAGCGCTCGGGTTTTGGTAGTAACTCTCCCAATATCCCGCACTGGTCGACAGATCTCGCGTTGCCGCATTTAAGCCGCAGCTGCTTGAGGTCGCCATGAAGCTTTTGTAAGTCCTCGATACGAGACTCTACAACGAGCAGGTGCGTATCAATCATCTCATTTACCGCCTCGCACGGCGTCTCCGGCGAGTTTTGTAACGATACCAGGTGTTTAATCTCGCTTAAGGTCAGGTCCAGCGCACGGCAGTTTTTGATGAAAGACAGTTTTTCTAATACCACACTGTTATACAAACGAAAGTTTCCTTCGGTACGCTCAGGCGCCGAAATTAAGCCTTCTTTCTCGTAGTAGCGAATTGTCTGGATCGAGCAGCCGCTGCGCTTTGCCAGTTCACCAATTTTCATCTTTCTTCAACCCGCCTCTTGACTCTATAGTTACTACAGAGTTTACACTCTCCGTTACTGTATAAACAAGAGCCAGCTATGACTGAAGACTCGAAAACTTGTGGTTGCAATGCCAGTCAAGACACGTCATTGCAACCTGAATCGCAAGCAGAAAGTGATGCTCAGGCTGAAATGAGCCACCTGAGCGTATTTGACGTTCCTAAGATGGATTGCCCATCCGAAGAGAACTTGATTCGTACGGCTTTTGCTAGCTTTGAAGCAACCGTCGTATTCGAATTCGACTTGCCCGGACGCAAGGTGCATATATATCACCCTGATATGGCGGATAAAGTGGAAAAAGCCATGAAGTCTGTTGGCCTCGGGGCAAGCTTGGTCTCATTCGAGTCAGTAGATCACAATGCGGTTCAGGCTGCCTTGGAAGTCACAACAATCAATGAAACGCGGGAAGCTCAGGCATTAAAGTGGCTGCTGGCCATTAATGCCTTCATGTTTGTACTTGAGCTCGGCGTGGGCATTGTGGCGCAATCGACAGGGCTTATCGCCGACTCACTGGATATGTTCGCCGATGCGGCGGTCTACGGCGTGTCGCTATATGCAGTGGGCAAGGCGGCCAAGTTTAAACTCAAAGCGGCTCACTTTTCGGGTTGGCTGCAGATTGCACTTGCTCTGGGCGTTCTATCGGAGGTTGTCAGACGCTTCCTATATGGAAGTGAACCGGTCTCGGTGCTCATGATGAGCTTTGGCGCCGTGGCCTTGATAGCGAATATTACCTGTCTTTTGTTGATCTTCAAATCGCGAAACCAAGGCTCCCATATGAAAGCGAGCTGGATATTTTCTGCCAATGACGTGTTGGCCAATGCGGGCGTGATAATAGCGGGAGTTCTAGTGGCGGTGACAGGGTCTCAAATGCCAGATTTGGTCATCGGCCTATTAATAGCAGGCCTGGTTATGTGGGGGGCGGTTCGCATCTTGCGACTGAAATAAACGCGATATGGTCAATACAATGCGACAACTACTCACCAAAAAGAAGTTGACACTCTTGCTCATCAGCGTTGTGCTCAATGCTTGTGTTAGCAACAATCGGCCAAACAATATCACCTCTATTGGTATCGAGGATCTAACCCAGAAAAAGGCAGTGAATGCCATTATTTTTGACAATTTAAGTCCCGCAGCACAGGAAAAAACAAAAAGTTTCGATCAGGCGGCCAAAGATATAACCAATGCTTTAAAGGAACTAGCCAAGGGCAATAAAATACGCCTAAATAACACAGCCACATATGCTGGGGATTGGCTCGATGTTGCCGATCTGCATTTCAATGACGCAGACTATAACTGGACCCTAAGGTTTTGGGACTCAATCCTACCTAAGTTAGGCTTTCAAAACTTTTCCACAGACATAGATTCCTCCATCGAAGTGCATTTCCGTTATTGCAAGGAACGAACGATACAATTTGCTAATATTTCGGAATCTCAATTATTGAGCGATCGCAATTATTGGTTAAAACATTTTTACCCTGCTGCGATACATAGCCTGTATTTATTGATGAAAGGCAATATAGAACTAGCACCCATTCAAGTAAAGGCCTATGGCGGAAGGCTGGTTAACGGCACAAAACTAGGGGAGAACGAAGACTTTATTTTTGTGTTAAATGGCGAAACAGAAATCTATATTGTGCCCAAGTTAAATATTAATTCTTAACATCCTATTATGTATTTTTTAATCGAAACCTAGTGGCAGCCCTGATGGTAAAACCCACCCTAATATATTTGATGCTCGTATTGACGGTTTTTCAGTCAAGTATCGCTATGGGGGATGTAGACCAAATAACACTGGCAGGCTCTGATAATTTTTCAGTTAATAATACTCTAACTGGGTTCGACGAGATGGATCCGACTGAAACAAATATTGATCTGCTTGAAGAGGAACACGACTGCAGTCACTGCAGCCTTTGCCATGGACATGGTTGTCCCGTAATTTTAGTTAAAACATTGAGTTTTACGCTTCAAAAAGTACGCACAGACGTCCCTGATTATTGCAAAAGCATCTCCTCTGAAATACCTAGTCCTCTCCAGCGCCCTCCGATGTCCTGATCCTAATTGAAGCACATTGTTCACTCCGCTAACGCGGAATAGATTGACTTAATCAGGATCATTTTATGCGAATTAACCCACTTAATCTGTGTCGGGCGATTTGCCTGTCAACTATAGTTTTGGTCGCCGGTATATCCGCGTCTCCTAGCTATGCAAGTACTGACCCCGCTCTTACATTAAAAGACGCAATTGCCCAGACGCTAGAACGGAACCCGCAGCTATATCAGTACACCTTCGCTACTGAAATATTTGAAGCTCGAAAGCAAACCCACTCTTTGCGTCCAGCAATAGAACTCGAACTCGAAGTAGAAAACTTTGCGGGATCCGGCGATACCCAAGGGTTTGACGGTGCAGAAACCACACTACAACTCTCATCGGTTATTGAACTAGGGAGCAAGCGCAAGGCGCGTATGTCCCTAGTAGATGCTCGAATCAATAAAAATCATTGGGAACAGCAAGCAGCTACATTGGATGTCTTGGGTCAACTGACCCAAGTATTTATCGAAGGCTTGTCAACGCAGGCAAATATCGATCTTGCTAACAACTCGTTGGATCTGTCGCGATCACTGTTCAAGGCCGTACAAACACGAGCAAAGCAAGGCGCGACACCTGAAGCCGAGGTTATGCGTGCGCAGGCTGCGGTCATTCGGGCGGAGCTTCAATTAGCCGCGCTGACCTCAAAGCTTCAACGACAAAAAATACTGCTGGCACATTTTTGGGGAGAGACATCTCCCGAATTTAACCACCTAAATGGAAATTTATTCGAATCTGGTAAGAGCGAGAGTTTCGATCAGCTTTATGCGCGCATTAAAACATCGCCTTCTCTTCAGGTGTTTGCGAGTGATGCACGAATAAAAGACGCGGAAATTACTTTAGCGCGCACAAATAGTCGTAGCGACATTACCTGGCGTGCGGGTGTTAGGCGCTTTGAAGAAACGGGTGATTCTGCGTTAACCGCCGGCCTGTCAATACCACTGTTTGCATCCAAGCGAAATCGGGGTGAAGTTAAAGCCGCACTCGCTGAACGCAACGCCACTGAGTATGCCAAGCAAGACACCCTCCTGCGCTTGCATGCAAAACTTTTCCAAGCTTGGTCTCTGCGAAACCAAAACATGGACGCTGTGATGAAGATGGAAGACACGGCCATCCCCGCTCTGGAAAAGGCATTTCAATTAACCAAAAAAGCGTATGAAAACGGACGATATCGATATCAAGATCTCGTCGCCGCACAGGAAGAGTTACTCGCGACAAAACAAGCCCTTATTGATGCCGCCACGAATGTGCAGATAAGCCAGGTACTGATCGAACAGTTAACCGGTGCATCGATCTCTCAATAAACCGTTTTGAACAATTTAAATGACCCATCAATACATGGATCAAACAGGACTAACAATGAATAAATACTTACTCACACTATTTCTATTTCTTGGCGTTTTAGCGCCGATTCAATCCACCTTGGCAGATGACGACGATGATGATGAATATGAAGAAATCAGTCGAATTAACGACGAGTTATCTACCAAGGTAGGCATTGTTACCGCAAAAGCAACGGCAGGGACAATCAGTCAAACCGTTACCGTCTATGGGAGCGTGACACAAGCGCCTGAGAACAGTCACGAAATTTATGCGCGTTTCCCCGGCATTATCAAATCAGTCAATGTTGCAATCGGCGATACCGTTAAAAAAGGTGATCGCATCGCGACCATTGAGTCAAATGAAAGCTTAAAAAGCTATCCAATACACGCTCCGGCATCCGGGGTTATTGTGCAACGCTACGCCAACCCAGGTGAACCGACACAACAACGGCGGTTATTGACGATTACCAACTTGGATACGGTGTGGATAGAGTTCCGTATTTACCCGGAAAAGCAGGCAAAAGTGAGCGCGGGACAGCCTGTTTCTATCACCATCAACGATAAGACTATTCGTTCCGATGTGGCCCACCTAATACCGGCTGAAGATAAACCTTACGTACTTGCGCGCGTCAAGCTTGATAACGATGAATTAAGGCTTTCTTTAGGTCTGCTTGCCAAAGGGAAAATACATACCAATGAATTTGACGTGTCTTTGGTGGTGACGAAAGACGCCGTACAAGAATTGGGGGAACGATTAGGCGTATTTGTTAAAGAAGGTGAAGCTTATGAGTTCGCGCCTCTGGTACTAGGGAAATCCGACGACAATTTCATTGAGGTTGTTTCAGGGCTGGAACATGGGGCCGAATATGTTTCAGAAAATAGCTACTTAATCAAAGCGGATATTTTGAAATCCGAAGCTGAAGACGACGACTAGGGGTGCATTATGATTGAATCAATTTTGCGCCTCGCGATAGAGAGGCGTTTTCTATTTTTAAGTTTTATTTTGGTGATTGTTGGTATTGGCGTGTGGAGTTATCAAAAACTTCCCATCGATGCAGTACCGGATATCACCAATGTACAGGTACAAATTAATACCTCGGCACCAGGCTATTCGCCTCTGGAGGCGGAACAACGGATCACCTATCCAGTTGAGACGGCTCTTGCCGGTTTGCCTAAGCTTTCCCACACGCGTTCTTTATCTCGCTATGGTTTATCTCAAGTCACGGTGGTATTTGAAGAAGGCACCGATATCTATTTCGCCAGAAACCTGATTAATGCGCGACTTGGTGCGATTAAAAGTGTGTTGCCTGCCGGGCTGGAGCCGGAGATGGGCCCCATATCGACCGGTCTTGGCGAGATATTTATGTATACGGTTCAAGCAGATCCATCTGCGCGCATGAGTAATGGCGAGCCGTATACGGCCACTGCGTTACGAGAGATTCAGGACTGGATTATTAAACCTCAGCTCGCCCAAGTAAAAGGCGTAATTGAAGTTAATAGTATTGGTGGCTACAACAAGCAATACCATGTACTGCCAAACCCGGAAAAGCTTTTATACCATCAGGTCAGTCTCGAAGATGTTGCCGATGCATTACGGTCAAATAACGATAACCGCGGTGCCGGTTACATTGAAACCAATGGCCAACAATTATTGGTGCGTTCTCAAGGTCAATTAGGCACGATTGAGGAGATTCGTCAGGTCATCATCAAACAAATTGATGGTGTGCCAGTTAAAATAGATGATGTTGCAGAAGTTGCGATAGGAAAGGAGCTCCGTACCGGCGCCGCAACGCGAAATGGTGTGGAGACAGTACTGGGAACCGCCATGATGTTGATTGGCGAAAACTCACGTACAGTGGCACGAGATGTCGCGCTTAAACTGACGGATATACAAGCCTCACTGCCAGAAGGCGTTATTGCGGAAGCGGTATACGATCGCACAAGCCTGGTTGATAAAGCCGTTAAGACAGTAAGCAAAAATTTATTAGAAGGCGCGCTACTCGTTATTGTTGTGTTATTTGTATTGCTGGGGAATATACGTGCTGCACTTATCACCGCTGCAGTCATTCCTTTGGCGATGCTGATGACGATAACCGGCATGGTAAAAACGGGCGTGTCAGCCAATTTAATGAGCTTGGGGGCTCTCGATTTTGGTTTGATTGTCGATGGCGCTGTAATTATCGTTGAAAATTGTATTCGACGCTTGGCTGAAGCACAGCATCAGAGTGGACGGCAAGACCTTCGTGAACGATTGAATACGGTATTTGAAGCGACTTCTGAAGTGATACGTCCAAGCCTGTTCGGTGTCGCCATCATTACCATCGTCTACATCCCGATATTTAGCTTGACTGGCGTTGAAGGAAAAATGTTCCACCCGATGGCTGCGACCGTCGTGATGGCGCTAATTTCTGCCATGATATTGTCGTTAACGCTGGTTCCTGCAGCCGTCGCGGTGATTATGAACGGAAAAATTAGTGAAAAAGAAAGCGTCGTCATCAGCGCAGCCAAATCTGTTTATCGTCCGTTACTGCTTGCCACACTCAAGTTTCGCTGGGTGGTCGTATCAGGTGCAGCTCTCCTTGTGGCGTTCAGCATTTGGCTGGCGACCACTCTAGGATCAGAATTTGTGCCGCAGTTAAACGAAGGTGACATTGCTCTTCAAGCGCTACGCATACCCGGTACAGGCTTGGAACAATCTGTCGAAATGCAGGAGGTTCTGGAACAGCGCATTAAAGCGTTTCCGGAGGTCGATAAAGTCTTTGCTCGAATAGGCACACCAGAAGTAGCCACTGATCCTATGCCGCCAAGTATTGCTGATATTTTTGTGATTCTAAAACCCAGGAATGTATGGGCAGAACCATCAAAAACAAAGAATGAATTACTTGAAGAAATAGAAGAAGCACTGTGGCAACTACCCGGTAATAATTATGAATTCACTCAACCCATACAAATGCGTTTTAACGAACTCATTTCGGGTGTGCGAGCAGATCTGGGAATAAAAATATTTGGTGATGACCTGGACCAACTGACCCTTACCGCAAAAGACATCCTACAGGTTGTAAGCAAGATTGAAGGCGCTGCCGATGTCCGAATGGAGCAAGTGGAGGGGTTGCCATCCTTGTCAGTGAGTCCCAAACGAGAAACACTCGGTCGCCATGGTTTGAATGTGATTCAACTACAGGATTGGATTGCTGCAGCAATAGGCGGCGAATCAGCGGGTGTTTTATACGAAGGAGATCGTCGCTTCGAGCTAATCGTGCGTCTTCCCGAGTTGCTCAGACGGGATATCGAAGGACTGAAATCCTTACCTGTTCCTCTTCCCAACGGCGACTACGTACCTCTGGAAGAAGTGGCGACTCTCAGTATTGCACCTTCTCCAGCACAAATTAGTCGAGAAAATGGGAAACGACGTGTTGTGGTAACCGCAAACGTGCGCGGGCGAGACCTGGGAAGTTTTGTTAGTGAGGTAAAAAAGGAAATTCACGAACAAGCCGATATCCCTCCAGGCTACTGGTTAGATTACGGCGGCACCTTTGAACAGTTGGAATCGGCCAGTCAGCGTCTATCCCTTGTGGTGCCACTCACTTTGATGGTGATTTTGGGTTTGCTGGTCATGGCCTTTGCATCACTGAAAGACGCATTGATTATTTTCAGTGGTGTGCCACTCGCGCTCACTGGTGGCGTGTTATCACTGTATTTACGTGATATGCCGTTATCTATCTCTGCTGGCATTGGGTTCATTGCCTTATCAGGCGTAGCCGTTTTGAATGGTCTGGTGATGCTCGCTTTCATACGTCAACTTTGGCATGAGACGGGAGAATTGACCCAGTCCATCGTAGACGGAGCCATGATCCGACTACGGCCAGTCTTAATGACGGCACTTGTCGCAAGTTTGGGGTTTGTGCCGATGGCACTGAATACCGGTACCGGTGCAGAGGTTCAACGACCACTCGCGACAGTTGTGATTGGAGGG
>Ga0193958_1000403_pt1 | contig 16401 bp, 16 predicted proteins | sample FB_1_MG_FD_140320 | JGI IMG/M metagenome (GOLD analysis project Ga0193958, IMG submission 140320) | Microbial mat bacterial communities from the Broadkill River, Lewes, Delaware, United States - FB_1_MG | ecosystem: Environmental > Aquatic > Freshwater > River > Microbial mats | place: USA...
ATGATGATCACGATCACAAATCCGGCGAAACTCACAGTGATGTTGATGTCACTTGGAACTTCAAATGTGACAAGCCTGCCGAGCTAGAGCGTGTTGATGTTCGCTTGTTCTCAGCGTTCCCTAAAGGCTTTAATCAATTAGATGTTGATTGGATCAGTAACAAGCACTCTGGCAGCGTTGACCTTGAAGGTGATGGGATCATTCTGCTAAAACCATGAATATTGTCGAACTTGATCAGCTACATTATTGCTGGAAAGGACAGACGAAAGACACCTTGCACATCCCTGAGCTAAGTATTGCTCAGGGAGAGCATGTTTTTTTACGTGGTGAAAGTGGTAGCGGTAAAACCACCTTGCTAAATCTTTTGGCAGGGATTTTATCGCCCAGCAGTGGCAGTATTCGCTTACTGGGGCAAGACTTACACAATGTCTCCTCCATTAAGCGGGATCGTTTTCGTGCGGATCATATGGGTGTGATCTTCCAACAGTTTAATCTACTGCCTTATCTCTCAGTGGTAGAAAACGTCACACTGCCCTGCCACTTTTCAGCACGCCGACGTGACAAAGCCGGCGATATGCAACAGTCCGCTTTATCCTTGCTGGATCACTTACAGCTCGGTGAAACACTCAGAGGCAAAATCGTCTCAGAACTCAGCGTGGGCCAGCAACAACGTGTGGCCGTTGCACGCGCACTGATGGGGCAACCCGAAATCATTATCGCGGATGAACCCACCTCCGCACTTGACACTAACACGCGCGATCGCTTTATTAAGTTGCTGTTTGCTCAAGCAGAAGCTCAAAATAGCACCATCCTATTTGTCAGCCATGACCCGTATATTGCCGACTACTTCCCCCGTGTTATTGAGCTTAGCGAGATAAACCAAGCACTATGATCTTACTCAAACTTACTTGGCGCAGTTTATGGAACCGGCGCATCAGTATTGTATTGACCCTATTGTCCATCGCAATCAGTGTTAGTTTATTATTGGGCGTGGAATATATCCGCAAAGAAGCAAAAAGCAGCTTTCTAAACACCATCTCCGGCACTGACCTAGTGGTCGGCGCACGCAGTGGTCAAGTACAACTGCTTTTGTACAGCGTATTTAGAATTGGTAACGCCACCAACAATATCGACTGGGAAACCTACCAGCACTACAAACACCATAAACAAGTGAAATGGACGATTCCCATCTCGCTGGGTGACTCGCACCAAGGCTATCGCGTACTGGGCACCAATACCGATTACTTCAAATATTATCGATACGCAGACAAACAAAATCTAGCACTGGCAAAAGGGGTTCCATTTGCAGGCGTTTATGATGCGGTACTCGGTGCTGAGGTGGCAAAAAAGCTCGGCTACACACTGGGTCACTCCATTACCTTAGCGCATGGTGCAGGGGCGACTAGTTTCTCAGAGCACAAAAACAAGCCTTTCAAGGTGGTCGGGATCTTAAAGCCCACCGGCACACCCATTGATCGCACAGTACATGTGTCTTTAGAAGGCATTGAAGCCATACATATTGACTGGAAATCCGGCGCTCCGGTGGCAGGCTTTGAAATCTCAGCCGAAAAAGCGGCGCGGATGAACCTTGAGCCAGAAACCATCACCGCATTTTTAGTCGGGCTAAAATCCCGTGCTGCCACTTTTCGCCTGCAACGTGAGATCAATGAAGACCGTCAAGAGCCCTTGCTCGCCGCCGTGCCGGGTATCGCATTGGCAGAACTGTGGAAATCAGTGGGGCAATTTGAAACCATCTTGCGCGTCATCACCGTCTTTGTCTTAGTTGCAGGACTACTGGGTATGTTGACCACTTTATTATCTACGCTCAATGAGCGGCGCAGAGAAATGGCCATCTTACGGGCGATGGGCGCATACCCCTTGCAAATCCTGCTCTTGTTTCTCCTTGAAGCCTTGGTGATTGCGGTTTTAGGCTGCTTACTCGGTTGTATCTTCGTGCTTGTCGGTGTACTGCTCGCACAACCTTGGATTACCGCCGAATATGGCCTGTATTTAAACACATGGTTACCCGATGGAGATGATGGAATAATGCTGGGATTGATTGTTAGCTTAGCCGTTATTTTTAGTGCGCTGCCTGCACTGATCGCCTATCGCAGAACCCTTCAAGATGGTTTAACCGTTAAGGTCTGATAATGAAACAATTACGCAATATCACGCTGCTGCTCGCCCTTTGCCTCTGGCTCAGTGCGTGCAGCGACGCAGGACAATCCAACACCAGCACAAGCGGCGGGATGGCAAGTGACATCGCATCACAACTACCGCTGAATGAAAACTCACCCACCCTTGGTACTGCGGTGGTGGATGTAATCGATACCACCTCGGCCCCAAAAAGTGCCGCACAAGACTTCCAAGATGTACTTTGGGATGACTTAGTCCCTGAAGGCTTTCACCCTGAAACCATATTCAATCGCTACAAAGATCAAATTGAAGCCGCTCCAGAAGGCTCCAAAGAAGAGCGGGTGCTGTATGACAAAGTCATGGCCGAGTACAACAGCGTGGGCGCTAATCCATTATTAAATGGCAAGAAGGTCCGTATTCCGGGTTATATCGCACCACTGGATATCCAAGGTAATAAGATCGGTGACTTTCTATTAGTCCCTTACTATGGCAGCTGCATTCACTCACCTCCGCCGCCTGCGCATCAAACGGTGCTAGTCAACCCAGATGCTAATAAGAACATTTCGCTGGATGATACCTATCGCCCTGTTTGGGTGATTGGTGAAATTGAGGTCGAAGAGGTGGAAACCAGCCTCGCAAAAGCCAGCTACCAGATCAAAAACGCACAGGTTACGCCCTACGTACAACCGATACACTAATACACTACTATCCACCCAGTTACCCCTCAGGAACATAATGTCTCAACAAACTGCCCTTCCAGATATCACCCGTCACACCTTTGCGGATAATGCACTGCCTTTGCAATGGGTTGGTATGGAGAAAATTGCCGTCCCATTAAACTTAGTGCGCGATGACAATCGCCTACAAAGCCTCGCGGCCAGTGCCGATATCTATGTCAGCCTTGATAATCCTGAGGCCAAGGGCATTCACATGTCCCGTTTGTATAGCATTGTGAACCAACTTGCTGAACGTGAATTTGATCAAGCGGCCTGTAATACGCTGTTAGATGAGATGGTTCGCTCTCAACAAGGCGAAAGCCATAATGCTAAAATTCGCCTTGCCTTTGATCTCTTATTACAAAAACCGGCACTTTTGAGTGGTGAGACAGGGTATCAAACCTACCCCGTGGTGATTCATGGCGAATCCCTTGCCGGCATACACCATTACGAGATTGAATTATCCATTCCCTACTCCAGCACCTGCCCTTGCTCAGCAGCACTGGCGCGCCAACTGTATGCCAATGCCATTGATCAACAATTCCCTGACTCAATGCTGGATAAGCAAGCCTTATTAGCATGGGTACAATCAGAAGCAGGCTCGGTCGCCACCCCTCACAGTCAACGCTCTTATGCCTATATTAAAATCACCCCAAACAAGGGCACTTGGCCAGCACTGGCTGACTTGATTTTTCAATTAGAGGCGATTATTAGCACCCCTGTTCAAACTGCTGTCAAACGCAGTGATGAGCAAGAATTTGCACGCCTTAATGCCAAAAACCTAATGTTTTGTGAAGATGCAGCCAGACGGGTCAAGCAGCACCTACTCGCCCTGCCCTTTATCAGCGACTACACCTTAAAAATTGAGCATCAAGAAAGTTTGCACGCCCACAATGCGGTAGTGCTAGACCAACACACCGCAAACTTCTCAGAATAAATCCCCTTTTCTGTTAAGCCACTCCCAGCCTGATCAAAGCTCTGCGCTGCTCAGGCTGCTCGTGACACGGTATTTAGCGGTATCGCTTGGCGATACCGCCCGCGGCGGTTGCTCAAAGACCTAGGGACAAACGAAAACCCACACTGAAGTCGCGATTATCAGCATCGTACCTAAGACGAAGGGCGGATCGGCAGCTCCCGCCGTAGTCGTCCCACGAGCCACCGCGCAGCACACGCTGAACGGAAGTGTCCTCCGCATTCTCCAATGCCTCACTCTTAAAGTGCGTGTGGCTTATCCTCGTATAAATAACAGGTGCTGTATCCATTTTAGTCTGGCTGCTGACTTGAGCTGCCTGAATACCTGCTTTAAAACATGCTGTCACGGGATCAGTCACAGGCTCACTGCCCAAATCCTCACAAAACTCATCAAAACACCACTCCCAAACATTGCCATGCATCTGATACAAGCCCCATGCATTTATGGCTAAGCCCGTCACCGGAATAGGTGTTTCACGATATTGACTTTTTTCTCCATTGGCATATGGGTAATGACCATTATAATTTACTTGCTCCGCACTCATCGTCTCCCCAAAGTAAAAGGGCGTAATGGTTCCGGCACGACAAGCATATTCCCACTGCGCGTCACTGGGCAATTGAGCCTGCAATGCTGGCATTATTTGATTGAGCGTCGATAAAAACCTCTGAGTATCTAACCAAGTCACCTGCTCCACGGGCTTTTGCAGATCATCAATAAAATATGATGGATTCTCCCCCATGACCGCTTGCCATAAGGCTTGTGTACAGGCGGTATCGGCCAGCCAGTAGCCTTGACTTAAGGTTACTTTGTGCAAGGTCTCCTCGCTACTAATTCTCTCAAGCTCTTCCTCAGGCGACCCCATTGTAAATTGCCCTTTAGGAATCCAGCGAAAGCGCTGCACAATATGTTTGACGGTTAAATCAAACCAAATACCGTATTGATCCTCACCCCATGCACTGGCGCAGTTGGGCGGGAATTGTGAGGGGAGATTATTATAATCGGGGTAATTAAAAGGGGTTAGTTTGGACATATTAGTACCTATATTATAATGCTGTCTGCTCGCTAGCATTGGCTCTATCGCTTCGCGATACCGCACGGTGCAGCAGCTCAAGACCTAGGGAAAGACGGAAGCCCATGTTGACGTTACGGTTATCAGCATCATTACGGAGACGGATAGCAGAACGGCAGTACCTGCCGATGCCGTTCCACGAGCCACCGCGCAGCACACGCTCAACAGAAGTATCATCTCCATTTTCAAGCATACGACTATCTAATACTGTGTCTGGCTTAACGCCAGACTTAAACTGCCCCTGCACCGGATTTACAACAGCTTCCCGCCCTAAATTTTGCTCCCACTCATCAAAGCACCACTCCCATACATTGCCATGCATTTCATACAAGCCCCATGGATTTGCAGGCAAGCTTTTCACTGGCACAGTCTTTTGCTTTGCATCTGAGTGCCATTTGTAATCACCATTTTTATCGTTCTCTAACTCCCATAGTCCACGATAATTAACAGGATCCAGTGAAATCTCACCCTCAAAACTAAACGCGCTGCTTGTACCTGCCCGACAGGCATACTCCCATTGTGCCTCGCTGGGTAATTGAATCATTAGCTCCGGCAGCTGCTGCTTGATGCGAGCAATAAATCGCTGAATCTCCAACCAGCTCACATTCTCTACAGGGTTTTGTAAATTTTCTTGAAAGTGCGCAGGATTCTTACCCATGACAGCTTGCCAAAGTTCTTGCGTGCAAGCGGTATCAGCCATCCAATACCCTTGGGTAAGAGTCGCTTGGTGAGGCGTTTCATCACCAAAGCGCCCTTGTTCATCTTCTGGTGAACCCATGATAAAGCTACCCGGCTCTATATAGCGAAAGCGCTGCACAACCCCTGATAATGGGATATCGGCATACAATCCAAGCTCATCATGATCAACCTCAGGACCTCCATGCGCAAAGTCCCAATCGTGCATTGCATGTCGCGTTTCACTGGCTTTAAGCACTAAATCATAACGTTGACCCGCCAGCATTAAGCTGGCACGTGGATAACCGTCTTGCAGGGTCATCGTGCTGGCCCAACTGGGCTTTTTAAGCGCGCGAATGGTGAGGTATTCCTGTCCTGTATCGATCTGAAGGTCATTGCGCAGCGGGTACTGCTCAATGGGTAAAGACAAGGATTGCTGGTTGATCAGCAGCGTGGTTTGTACGGTACTAAAGCGTGCCAACACTTGTCCGACTAGGCCGCGCTGCTGCAAGCGCTTATCATCCATGGCACAAATAAAACAGTGCTCACCGATTTGATACAGCTGGTATTGCGTTACTTCACTAGACTGTCGTATGACTTGATTAACAATGCTGCTATCTAAATGCTTGGGTATCGCTTTACCTTGTTCAATCGCCGCTCGATACGCCAAACCGTACAAGGCAGAGGCGTATGGTTTTTTGTGTTGCTGCTGGGTATTGATGCGTGATAAATGCCGCCGTGCAAAGCGCATCATGCCATCGTGAGTCGGTTGATTGTAGTAACGCTTTGCTAAGCGCAACATCAGCGCTTCTGCCTGCTTGACTAATGCCGCCTTGACCGGCATCAGTGGCTCAGCGTTTAAAATACTCTCCGCCCACACTGCCGCAAACTGGGCGCTATGGTGCTGCTGAATGCAGTCAAAGACCTGTTGCTTTAGTGCGACGGGCAACTGCTTAAACTGTTGTTGGTAGTGCTCGCGCTGTGAGGGCTTGATTGCAATCGAGGTTAGGCCAAATTGCACATCAGGATGTAAATACACCTCGGCCTCAATGCCAGTATTGCCTTGTTGAAATGGCAGTAACTCACACAAGGTGCGTAATAATTCCGGCTCGATATGTGGCGATAAGGATAAAAAACTGACGACCCGCAATACATGCGCTTGATGGGCCAGTTGATCACCACAGGATTGTTGTATTTTGAGTGTGCCAAAGCGTTGCCAGAGCAGTTGCTGCGTCCCTTTTTGCAGCACGTGGGATTGCTGTTCAGCGGCAATGGGGGCTAAGACAACCGGCTTAATACCGCGACGATTCAACTGCTGCACAAAGCTCAACCAACGATGACGAATCAGGCTGTTTTCCGGTGCCAGTTGCCCCAAATCACTGAGTATAAACACAAGGCTTTGCGCGGGAATTTTCTCCCAAGGCTTGGGCTGTAGCTGTTGTTGTCGCCACTGCGCATAGGCATAGTAAGCCTGTAAAGGCTCGTCTTTCGCCAACACCCGAATATCTAAACCGATTTTTCCGTGCTTTTGCTGGATTAGCTCACAAGCCTCATGAATATCCTCCCAAAATGGCACAAGGCGCTGATTGAAATCTGCAATCACGGTGACTCGCCCCGCAGGAAGCCAACGCGGCTGAGTTGGCAACTGTTTAAGCGGTGTTTGACGCGCCACTTGTTTGACCAATGCCTTTACATCAAGGCGCTGCCCCACGACTTGCCGTAAGCCCTGACGGATACGCGGGGTCATACGAGCGGCTTGGGTGAGCTTGCTAGGGGTGATGGCAGCTTGCTTATCCCAAGCCGTGTCTAGCGCATCATCACCAATTGCCTCCACGCCTTGTAAACAGTCCGGCTGCTCTTGTTTAGCGCTTGACTCACTGGCATAGCGTTCTCGATGTGCCACGTAGTAATACGTGACCTGCGCTTGTGCACTCGGAGAATTTAAGCGCGGCGTGCCTTGTTGCACAGCTTTAACATCGCCTGCCTCTATCGCTGTTTCTTGATCCAATTCGCTGATTGAGAGGCGCTGCTGTTCAGCGATTTCATAGCCAAATAGTTCAGCCACCGCTGCTAAGGCTTGCGGGTCTGCTTGTGTCTTTTTCTGGCATGTTTGTAAAGCGCGTAATAGATCTGCACGACTGACTTGGCTATTGGGGGTCATGCCTCAGCCTTACGCAAACTAAACTCGGCAAGCTCATCAAGCAATTCGCGCTGCGCCTGCTCTTTATCCGCAGCCGTAAGCGGTGCTTGCTGATCATCTGTCTTGGTCAGCTCAACCAAAGCAGTAATCAGATCGATATACTCTGATAATCCCGCTTTAATCATGCCTTGGGTGCTGGCCGCATCACGATCCTGTTTTAGCTGCTGTGCGGCTTCACGTAAAATGGCATCGCAACAATCATCCTTACTAATATGCGTTCTAACACGCTCCATCAGCCATTGCTCAATATTTTCCTCATCCACTTTTAAGTGCAACACTAAGCATCGACGAACAAAGGCTGGTGGTAGCTCACGCTCATCATTGGTGGTAATAATCACTAACGGCGGCTGACCTTTTTGCCCTACACACTCAACAGGCTTGCCGTGACGATCCTGCAAATCCACCTGCGGCACATCAAAGCCCCCATTGCCCAATACTTCAAGCAAGCTATTGGGTAACGATGGGTCGGCTTTATCGATTTCATCAATCAATAGCACCATGCCATTTTTGCGTTTTTGCTCATCAAGGCAATGCGGCTTGTATACTTTGTGGTGTAGCTGCTGATACTGCTGATCTGCGGTTTCCCAATCAAACGCCCACCAGAGAATACTGGGGTTGATATAACGCTGAGGGTGTAGGTCCGCGCCTGCTTTTTGATTCGCCTGTACATCGTTTAAGCGCTGGATCGGATCATCTTTCCACAATAAATCCTGCCCTTCGGTATGGCTGTTAATCACCTCTGCAACAAAGGCTCGCTCTAATAACTGTGCTGCTGCTAGTGCAAGGTAACTTTTCCCCAGGCCGGGTTCACCTTTCACCAATAAAGGGCGGTTCGTCACCAGCGCCATTTTTAAGGCATCAGCAGATTTTTTCTCAAGCAAGTAGGCAGTTTGTTTCCATGAACCAGTTGGAGTGAGTGGAAGCTTATGGGGGTAGGCTAGGTTGAATGTTTGGAGGGTTTTGGGGGTCATATTAAGTGTTACCGTTTTAGATTTTGCATGTAGATTCCGACCTGACTTTCCAGATCTGGCTCTTCATCAAACGCATAGTCCTCGCCATAAAACGCAATCAATAGCTCCGGTAATAGCGCCTGCTTTAAGTACCTCCTTGTTTCCTCACTCATCAAGGGGTGCTGTACATCATTGGCATCTTCCTGATCTAGCTCAAAACGGTAAATATATCCCTGATTACGCGTATTGAGCAGATGTTTATTGAGACCTTTGTAACGCGTGACTGCCTTATTTGAATGAATGTTTACAAGCTCCTTATCACCATGAAGTTTTTTATAGACAGCATGGGATACCGCACGCGCTTGATCCTCAGCTTGCCTTGCTGAATCAAACCCTGTTTCTGTCAAAGAGGCTGGAATAACGCATTCACCCTTTAAACCAGACACTCCTTTTTCTGCACTTTGAAAGCGTGGCACGGCTCCATAAATCATGGATATTGCGACTTCTGATAGCAGCTGTGTACCAACTTTTAACGAGTAAGTGTGGTCGGCCTTTTGCTCACATTCAGGAATATCAAGCTGTGTCAGTAATAAGCCCAATAGCACTTGTAATTGCTGATCACTCAAATGACTCAAAGACCCAGACAGTTGATCAGTAAGATTTGAGATACATGCGCCTTGATCCTGCTTAAAGGACTGTATTAAGTCTTCACAGCAAAGCAGCGTGCTACAACTCATACTGTCCAAGTGTTCCGCAAGGTCTTTTTGACGTGCTAACTTGTAATCATCAATACATTGACTGGGGTGAACCAGCTGGCGAAATATATCGTCATGCTTGAGCAAATAAGGCAAGGATGCTGCGAATAATCGCCGCTCCACCGTTTGATATTGGGAGGTAATCACCCCAGCAAGTTTCTGATCGATAATGACCGGTGAACCTGATAGCCCCTTCCAGTCAGTGAGCGCTGGATTCTCCACACTGACAGGCTGGGTACGAGCGGTAAGCTCCAAATAAGTACTGGGAGTCCCCCCTTCAGTATTTCCCGAAAACTTTAACGCATCATGTCTTGGTTTATTTCTTTGCAAGCCAGCTAGCGGGTAACCACGACAGTAAAACTCGGTACAGTGTGGTGGGCTGTTCCAAAGTAACTCAACTTTTTCCTTTAAGGGCGTTGGGCATCTTATTATCGCAACATCAATTTCATGCTGCTGCTTATGACCATTGTAAACAAGCGTATCCATATCCAGCTGAACATCACTCTGCTGCCCCTGCTCATCCCAGACAACAAAAACACCCTTGCTTTCATCTAACTCAGGATAAGACACAACATGCGAGGCTGTCATCAATAAGTTCGGTGCAATAGGATAGCCCGTTCCCACACGCTCATATCCCCTGTGATCAACGGTATAAATTCTCGCTATAAGGTTTTCATTAATCATTGGACTTAGAGGAAATCCGCTTTACCAAGCCACTTTCACGGCCTCCAGCACTAATCTCTACATTATTATCTTCGCCAGTTTCTTTATCCTTTTGTAGCGGCTCTAGCTTTAATTTAATCGTTTGTGTTTCTGCATTCTTGTCATTGAAACCACCCCCAAATTTCAAGACACTAAAGTTAAACCCACCATTTCCTGAACGCGCCTCTTCGATCACAGTTTTCAACTCAACTTCAATTTCATTAACTTTAAAGCGAATATCTTTGCCTTCAGACTTAATAACTGCTTCTGCTAAATCTTTGCGAAGCTGTTCAACAACGTCTGACAATGGGAAACGATCTTGATGTGTTTCTTCACTCATCTTTCATACCCTTACATTTAGAGAGATAAATCACGCCTATTCATAACCCCGCTAAACTATCACTTTATACACACTTAGTGAACTGCCAAACATTATATTCAGGCCACTTTCAGATACAGTTATGCTTAGAAAAAAGTGAATAGGTAGAAATTATTATTGCTTAGCCAAGTAATTACTATGGGTAATAAAACTAAAAACCCCATGTGTTGCACCACTGAGATATACCTCAAAAAATAACGCGTTTATTTCGGGTTTTTTTTATGTTTATTTGATATGTTATAACATATCATTACAATCCACCTTCGCCCTCGCTCTTGTACACGTACTTGATAGAAACCCCAATACTTGCTCAGCAATATAATCCGGCTCAAGAATTGATGCTGGTATGGGTGGTCAGAGCGAGCAGTGACAGCTGTGTACATAAGACAAGAGCTTTAAACCATGAAACAAATCAGTCGCCGGAAAATGAGCTTATTAACCATTGGCTTAAGGGGCCGTTTAATGCTTGTCTTGCCCGTTATTATTTTACTGTGGCTCGCAGTATGGGGAGTATTCAAATGACTATACCGGCCATTCAACTACAAGATATTACCTTATCATATGGCAAGTACCACGTCATACAGCAGCTAAATGCCAATATCAATAAAGGGGCTTTACTGGCACTGATTGGTGCTAATGGAACGGGAAAGTCCACCCTACTAAAAGCATTGATGGGGGAGCTAAAGCCGTTACAAGGCAGTATTCACTTAAATGGCTTTAGTCACCAAGACATTGCCTACTTACCGCAGCGCACCTCATTGGAACAAGGCTTTCCAATCAGCGTGCGGGACTGTGTGGCGATGGGGCTTTGGAGAAAAATTGGTGCCTTTGGCCTCGTCTCATCTGAGCAGCAAAGGCACATTGACCAAGCACTCGAAACTGTTGGTTTGCTGGATATGTCAGAAACAACACTAGCTAGCCTTTCAGGTGGACAAATGCAAAGGGCTTTATTTGCCCGATTAATGCTGCAAGATGCCCCCGTTATTTTACTCGACGAACCGTTTAATGCGGTGGATGAGCAAACCATTCAGGACTTGATGGCATTGGTCAAACAATGGCATCGGCAAGGACGCACTATTTTGAGTGTTTTGCATGATCAGGAGTTAGTCCGTCACTTTTTCCCAGAAACCCTGTATTTAGTGAATGGTCAAGGTACCTTAGGGAATACTGCTGAGATACTAAAACAATATCACCCAAGTTGGGCAGCCTAATGTTATACGATCTTTTATTTGCCCCCTTTGTGGATTATACCTTTATGCAGCGAGCCTTAGTGGGTAGCTGTGCAATGTCATTAGGCGCTGCACCTTTCGGGGTATTTTTGGTATTACGGCGCATGAGTTTAGTGGGTGATGCAATGGCACATGCCATCCTTCCGGGGGTTGCCATTGGTTACTTACTCGGTGGTCTATCACTGATTGCCATGACGCTGGGCGGCCTTATCGCTGGTGTGATTGTCGCCACTCTCACCAGTCTGGTATCACGCATGACCCGCTTGCCTGAAGATGCCAGTCTGGCGGCTTTTTATTTACTGTCATTGTCATTGGGCGTGCTCATTATTTCAGGCCAAGGTAATAATGTTGATCTGGTGCATGTCTTATTTGGCTCTGTACTAGCACTGGATAACGCTGCCTTATTGTTAGTCAGTAGTATTACGAGTATTTCCCTGCTGACACTCGCTGTTTTATATCGCCCACTGGTTGTGGAGTGCCTTGATTCCACCTATTGCCGCTCAGTCAGCACCTTTGGCTCGTGGACACCCGTTATTTTCCTAATCATGATTGTACTCAACCTCGTCGGCGGCTTTCATGCGCTCGGTACATTAATGGCGGTTGGGATTATGATTTTACCCGCAGTGGTTGCTCGTTTTTGGGGTAGGCAGAAGTTAGGCTTGATGCTGGTCATTGCGGTTGCCAGCGCCATGCTATCTAGCTGGATTGGCCTCTTGTTATCCTTCCACTTTGACCTGCCATCGGGGCCTGCCATTATTTTGTGCCTGAGCACCTTGTATGTATTTTCTACCTTAGCCACCTTATTTAAAAAGCAGCCAAAGCCACTTAAATCAATTACCCATTCTATCACTTCATCAAAGGATTAATTATGAAACGCTTTACACGTCTGTGGTTAGGTGCTGGCTTCTTATGCGCCATCACCACGTTTGCACCGCTAAGTTATGCCAAAGACACACCGCTTAATGTGGTAGCTACGTTTAGTATTTTGGGTGACATGGTTAAATCTGTTGGTGGTGACCGTGTTCAAATCACCACACTGGTTGGCCCTGATAGCGATACTCACGCTTACCACCCAACCCCTAGCGATGCTAAAACCATTCTTAAGGCCGATATCTTGTTCGTTAACGGCTGGGGTTTTGAGGGCTGGTTAGATCGTTTAGTGGATGCATCCGGCTATAAAGGCACGCTGATCACCACCACACAAGGAATCGATGGACTCCCTTTTGAGCACGAAGATGAACATGAGGACGGTCATAAAGACGAACACGAAGATAAGCATGAGGACGGTCATAAAGACGAGCACGAAGATAAACACGAAGGCAAGCATGCAGACGCGCATGGCCACCATCATGGCGATACTGACCCCCATGCATGGCAAAGCCTTGCTCATGCAAAAACCTATATTCAGAATATTACCCGTGCCTTGTTAGCAGCAGACCCAGAAGGCCAAGCAGTCTACACACAAAACCGTGATGCTTATTTAAAGCAGTTAAGTGACCTAGAAGTCCTCGTGACAAAAACGCTGGATACCCTTCCAAAAGAGCGTCGCACAGTGGTCACAAGTCATGATGCTTTTAGTTATTTTGCAGACAGCTACCAACTTAAGTTCCTCGCACCGCAAGGACTAAACCCAGAAGCAGAAGCCTCCGCCCGCAATGTCGCAGCACTTATTGAGCAGATTCGTGCAGAAAACATTACCGCGCTATTTTTGGAGAACATCGTATCCCCTCGCCTACTTAAGCAAATTGCAGCAGAAAGCTCGGTAAAAGTCGGTGGTACGCTGTATGCTGACGGGTTATCAAAGCCAGATGGAGATGCAGGCACTTACCTAAAGATGATGAAACATAATATTATCACGGTATATCAGACATTAAAGCCTGAGTAATCACTATGACAACGCAAACACAGCCAGATAAAATGCAGGATGATCGAGTCCCCGTTACTGTGCTAACCGGTTTTTTGGGCAGTGGTAAAACCACATTACTCAATAACTTGCTGACACCCTCATTTTGGGAAGCACGACAACAGCCCTCACCGCTAACGGCGGTGATTATGAATGAGTTCGGTAGTATCGGTATTGACCATCAACTCATTGCAGAAAATCAAGGGCCGTTGACGCTACTCAATGGTGGCTGTGTTTGCTGTGAAATTCAGGGCACACTCCTCCCCACATTGAAGAATCTATGGATGGGGAGGTCTGATGGCGCAGTATCACGCTATGACCGTATCGTAATTGAAACAACTGGCGTGGCTGATCCGACCTCCATTATGGAAACACTGCTGCACTCTAACTGGATCGCCCGTCGGCATTATTTGGATGGTATCGTCACCATGGTTGATGCTGTTTTTGGCAATCAACAACTGGATGAAAACTTTGAGGCGGTGCGCCAAGTCGTCATGGCGGATCGGTTATTACTGACCAAAGTTGATCTTGCAGATGATGCTACGGTCGCACAACTTAAAGCACGCCTACACCAACTCAACCCTGCTGCCACCATTGTTCCGGTGCTACAAGGTGAGGTAGACCCCGCTCATGTATATACACTACGAGCTTATCAGCAGTTTCAAGCGACCGAGACAAAACAATGGTTAGCAGCCGATCAATTCCGCGCGCTCACACCCATGACATCGCAACCACACACAGGTATTCGCAGCCCCTCATCAAAGGCTTCCTCAGGGGTTGATGGGCGTATTCGCAGCTTTTCAGCTACCTTTGAAGAGCCTGTCGCATGGCAAGGTGTAACGGATGCCCTAGCAGCACTGAATTTTTCTTGTGGTGCTCAGCTGCTGCGCATGAAAGGAATCATTAATGTGCAAGGGTCTTCTGATCAACCAGTGGTACTGCATGGCGTTCAGCACTTATTTTACCCACCTATAAAATTAGCCAACTGGCCTGATGAGGACCACCGCAGTCGCTTTGTCTTTATTACAGCCGAGCTTGATGAAACGTTTATTGCTAAGCTGCTAGAAGCGTTTACCCAAGCCATTCGTAATGCCAGCAAGGACAAATAAACACCCCTCCTAGCATGCTTACTTATAACATTAAGCCTTAAAACGCTTACCGGCCATGAGGTGTAGGTGTATATGGAATACCACCTGACCACCACCTTCACCACAATTCATCATGACGCGATAGCCATCATCGGCAAAGCCTTGTTGCTGGGCAATGGTTTTAGCTGCTGCAAATAAACGCCCTGCCAGCTCAGTGTCTTCCGCTTCTAAGTCATTGAGTGTGGCAATGTGCTTTTTGGGAATAATCAGCACATGAAAAGGGGCTTTAGGTGCAATGTCCTTAAAGGCGAAGACATGCTCATCTTCATAGACAGCCTCAGAAGGGATATCACCCGCTAGAATTTTACAAAACAAGCAATCAGACATGATTCTTTTCCTACAATAATAGCTGCTTAACTAGTAAGCGCGACGTCCCTCAAAGGCATGCGACAAGGTGCCACTATCCACATAATCTAACTCCCCTCCCACCGGCACACCGTGCGCAATCCGTGTTGCAGCGACGCCTTGTTTGGCGGCAAGTTCGTGAATATAGTGCGCCGTTACCTCACCTTCAATGGTTGGGTTAGTCGCTAAAATTAACTCGGTCACTTCCCCACTTTGTAGGCGCTGCTCCAAAAGATCCAGTCCCAGTTGTTCAGGACCAATCCCATCTAAAGGTGAGAGTTTACCCATCAATACAAAGTAATAGCCTCGGTAGTCGGTTGCTTGTTCCAGTGCAACCACATCCGATGGGCTTTCAACAATACACAACGCACTTGCATCCCGCTTAGGGTTGCTACAAATCCGGCATAAGTCATGCTCGGTTAATGTGCGACAGCGTTTACAATGGCCTATTTTTTCCATGGCTTGTTGAACTGCTTGAGCCAAGCGACGACCGGCAGCGCGATCATTTTCCAACAAATGAAAACTCATGCGTTGTGCTGTTCGGGCACCCACACCCGGCAAGCACTTAAACGCATCCACCATTTCTTTAAGCAGGGAAGATTCCGACATAAATTAGAAAGGTAGCTTCATTCCAGCTGGTAAGTTCATACCTGAGGTGACATTCGCCATACGTGACTTAGTCTCTGCTGCTAATTTTTGTACAGAGTCATTGATCGCTGCTGCAATTAAGTCTTCCAGCATCTCTTGATCATCATCTTCCATCAGACTTGGGTCAATCTCCACACGACGACATTCGTGCTGACCGTTTAATGTAACCGATACCAAACCACCACCGGACTCACCCTTGACTTCTAGTTTTGCAATTTCAGCTTGTGCGCGCTGCATATCTTCCTGCATCTTTTGCGCCTGCTTCATCATATTGCCTAAACCACCTTTTAACATGCCTATTCTCCTGAATTTATTAGGGTTCAGTATAGCTTAAAGCGCTATACATAAATAATGTGCGTTAGCTTTCTTTTGGTTTTACCGAGCCTGGCACAACCTTACCATCAAAACGTGCCGACAGTTCCTGCACAAACACATCATCCTGAATATGCTGTTCTGCGGCACGCTGGTGTTCTGCTTTACACCGCGCATTATACTGGGCCGGTGTTTCCTGATTCAACTCTCTGACTGCAACAACCAGCTTTCGTTGCTGACCAAAGTAATCATTTAAAGCCA
>Ga0193958_1000404_pt1 | contig 16400 bp, 13 predicted proteins | sample FB_1_MG_FD_140320 | JGI IMG/M metagenome (GOLD analysis project Ga0193958, IMG submission 140320) | Microbial mat bacterial communities from the Broadkill River, Lewes, Delaware, United States - FB_1_MG | ecosystem: Environmental > Aquatic > Freshwater > River > Microbial mats | place: USA...
CGTGCAGCATATTGCCGTAGCCACAGAAAACATCATAGAGACCGTTAGTCAGTTGAGAGCCAATGGGGTAGACTTCCTTTATGTGCCCGATAACTACTATGATACGGTTTTGGATCGCGTAGGTGAGATTGAAGAAGATTTGGAAGAGTTGAAGAAACTCAATATTTTGATTGATCGCGATGAGGATGGCTATTTATTGCAGATTTTTACTAAGCCAGTACAGGATCGTCCCACCGTTTTTTATGAAATCATTCAGCGTTGTGGTGCCCAATCTTTTGGCAAAGGAAACTTCAAGGCCTTGTTTGAAGCTATTGAGCGGGAGCAAGAGCTAAGAGGAACCCTTTAAGAGGATGATTTGGAGCAGGTTGTTTTTGATTTGGGGCTGCCCCTCCCTTTGGTCGGGTCGGGCTGTATCAGGGCTCGCTGCTCGCTCGGCCCTTCGCAAAACTTCGCTATCGCTCGTTTTGCTTGGTCTGGCCTTCGGCCCCCCTTTTCCATCCCTCAGCCGTTGGGCCTTCGGCCCACTAGGGCCTGCTCCAAATTTACTCAGCATCAATTTTTTTGAAAAAAAAAGGCCTACGCACACCTCTTTTTGAAAAGCAGGCGTCTATAAAACAAATATTGGCCCAAAAGGCCAAGGATAAGAGGAAATTAGGCGACTCCTGAAAATGAGGGAAATAAAGTAAAATAGAAGCTAAAAAAAGGGTCTTGTTAATTTAGGCCTAAAAAAAATTTTGTTTTATAACTTTATTTTACAAATTTTGTGCGGTTCCAAAAGCCCCGAGGGCTATAGGAAGTAACAGGAGAGGTGCCGGAGCGGTCGAACGGGCACGCCTGGAAAGCGTGTGTGCCTTTACGGGTACCGCGGGTTCGAATCCCGCTCTCTCCGCTAATTTTCGAGCGCCTAAAGTCATTTGGGCGCTCAAATTTTCAACTTCACTTTAACTTTAAAGCTGCTTTGCAAGGAGTATTAAGTTGCTTCTCGACAAAGACGAAAAGGTAATTTTCCGAAAAACTGTTAAATCGCACATCTATTATGAAAAGATTGTTTGCTTTGTTGCTTGTGCTTGTTTTGGGAGCAACGATTTCTACCACGGCGCTTTATGCCCAAGATCCACCTGCTGAGAACGACGGCGACCCCACTGAACAAGTAGAGGACGGAACTCCAGAAGAAGGAACTGAGCCTGCTGCAGCTCCAGAAGAGGCTCCTGAAGCTGCCCCAGAAGAATCTGGTGCAGATGTAGAAACAGCAGATGCTGAAACGGAGAAAGTAACCTTCTATCAGCAAATTAAGAAATACTATATTGATGGAGGTTGGGAATTCATGACCTTCGTATTGGTTTGTTTGATTCTTGGTTTGGCTGTAGCTATTGAGCGTATTATTACGCTTAGCTTGGCGACTATCAATACCAAAAAATTATTGGTTAAAATCGAAGACCATGTTCGCGCTAATGATATTGCAGGTGCTCATGAGCTTTGCAAGGCTACACCTGGCCCCACTGCAGAAGTATTGGGAGAAGGCCTTCGCCGTGTAGATAACGGCTTAGATGCTGTAGAAAAAGCTATTGTATCTAATGGTAGTGTACAAATGGGCCTTCTAGAAAAAGGTTTGGTTTGGTTGGCGCTATTTATCGCTTTGGCTCCTATGTTGGGCTTTATGGGTACGGTAATCGGTATGATCTCGGCCTTTGATGCGATTGAAGCAGCTGGTGATATCCGTCCTTCTGATGTAGCGGGAGGTATTAAAGTAGCTCTTTTGACTACGGTATTTGGTCTAATCACAGCGATTATCCTTCAGATTTTCTACAACTTGATTACCAATAAAGTAGACTCTCTATCTAACAAAATGGAAGATGCTACAATCTCTATGATTGACATCCTTCTAGACAACGGCTACAACGAGGGCAAAAAAGCCTAATTGATTTTCTCCATTCACATCCAAAAATCAGAAATGCCTTATGAACGGTGCATATCAGTTTTTGAAGAAATATGGGGTGACGATTAGCTTCTCTCTAGGTGCATTATTGTCACTCATCTCTATCTTCGCCATTGTTGGAGGTTTTCCCGAGCAAGCAGATAAGCCTACGCTTTATGCTTCAGGAATCTTCAACCCTGCGCTAAATATTACCTACTTCCTTATTTTCTTTTGTGCTATTGTTGCTCTTGTTGGACCTATCCTGTACATGGCATTCAATATCAAAGAATCAATCAAGTTCTTGGCTACCGCTGGAGCAATGTTGGTTGTTTTCTTAGTCACCAAAGCAATGGGAAGTACACCCACTGCCGAAGAATTGGTAGTCTTTCAAGGAAACCATAATCACCACCTAGAAGGAGCCGATGTCGCTTTTGTCGATGGCCTTCTCCTGTTTGCTGTGGTCATGATCATCTTGAGTCTTGCTGCCTGGGTCTTCTCTGCAGTTTGGGATACTATTAAATCATAATCATAGAAATAAAGAATTATGGCTGAAAGACAAATCCCAGAAATCAATGCAGGCTCTATGGCTGATATTGCCTTCCTGCTCTTGGTTTTCTTCCTCGTTACTACGACTATTCAAACGGATTCTGGACTACAGGTAACTCTCCCCCAATGGATGGATGAGCTACCCGATGATCTACCAATTAAGAACTCTCGTAATGTTCTAGAAGTGGTTGTTAATGGGGCCAATCAGCTGTTAGTAGAAGGAGAGCCTGGCTTTCCTGTAGAAAACCTCAAGGAAAAAACGATTCGTTTTCTCCTAAATAATGGAGCTGATCCTAGTATGTCAGATAGTCCTAGAGCAGCAGTCATTTCGCTACAAAACGATGATGCAACGGCTTATTCTACTTATTTAGAGGTTTATAATGAACTACAAGCTGCCTATAACACCATTTGGGAGTCAGAAGCCCAGCGCCGCTTTGGTCGCCCATACAAAACTCTAGAAAAAGAGGACCGTATGGCTATACGAGAGGATTATCCTAAAGCTTTATCTGAAGCTGAGCCCTCTCGATTTGATTAAATCTTAAACCACTAGACCATGTCTAAATTTAAGAAGAATAAAAAGAAGGATGCACCTGGTATCACCACAGCCTCTTTACCCGATATCGTATTTATGTTGCTCTGTTTCTTTATGGTAGTAACCAAAATGCGTGATGCAGATGTAAAGGTGCGTGTGAGAATTCCCCAAGCTACTGAACTTCAAAAGCTGGAGAAGAAATCTATGGTGAGCCATATTTTCATCGGTCCTCCTTCACCCGTTTATCAAGCTCAATTTGGTTCGGCTCCTAAGATCCAACTCAATGATGCTTTTGCTACTCCTAAAGATATCATGCAGTTTGTCAATGTAGAGCGCTCGGCTATTAACCCCGAACGACACAATGAAATGACTTGTGCCATGAAAATTGATGGGGAAGTAAAAATGGGACTCATCACCGATGTAAAAACAGAACTGCGTAAAGCCAACTTCCGCCGGGTTAGCTATTTGGCTAATAAACGCGCAGAATAATTACAACAAGCAATCTTTTCTATAGGCTCTTCTCTTGGCTGAGAAGGGCCTTTTTTTAGTCAAATTTAGTTAAACTAAAGTGGCTTGAATAAATAGCTTTCTTAATTATTTACCTTATGTCCTCTTCGCTTATTCCCCAAAAATGGCAGCCCTATAAAACCTATATCTTTATGGGGGTGACAACAGCCCTGCTGCTGCTGGCCTTTAGCCCTTTTTTATTTGGCTCAGAGCTATTTCTCTTTAAAGATATTGGGAGCGATACCCTGAATGTATTTTACCCGCAACTTTATCATGTTGCGGATTATCTCCAAAAAGAGGGGCTCCCCAGTTGGTCTTTCCAACAAGGAATGGGACAAAATATCCTTCCTCTTAGCCTTGGGGATCCCTTTCAGTGGCCACTTTATCTCCTTGGTCCAAAACAACTGGCCTATGGCATCGCTTGGATAGAAGCCTTCAAGCTTTTTCTAGCCGCTTTCTTTTTCTTTCGCTTTTTGTCTTATAGACAGTTAGCTCCATTAGCTCAAATGACAGGGGGATTAGCCTTCGGTTTTTCTGGCTTTCTGCTTATTGGTGCAGGCTGGTATGTGTTTAGTACCCAAGCCGTTTTTATGGCACTCTGTCTTTGGGGCTTCGAGCGCCTGTTGGCTAAACAAAAGGGAGAAACCTTTGGCCTTGCAGTCTTTTTCTTGGCGCTCAATATGCCTGTGGATCTCTATATCATTGGCCTTTTTGTAGGTGTATATAGCGTTTTTCGCCTCTTGGAGTTGGGGGAGAAAGACAAAAAAGCTATTATTCAACTCTACCTTTGGCTAATTATCTGGGGAGCTGTTGGTCTACTTATGAGCTCGGTTTTTTTAGTCAGTACTATAGACCAAATTCTAAATAGTCCTCGGGTTGGTGGAGAGTCTGCTTTTTTTGCCCAATTGCGACAAGAAGGTTTTGGCAGTACCCCAAAAGCAGAAGCTCTAACTATCCTCGGTCGATTGTTTTCGCCCAATTTTTTCTTTGGGGCAGCCTACGAACAATTACCCAATGGCCAAAATATATTGGCTTATAAGGGATGGAACAATTATCTAGAAGCTCCTAGTCTTTACATTGCGCTTCCTATGCTTTTACTTTTACCTCAGGCGCTGTTTTTTCAAAAGGAGAGGCAACGTTATCTGAGTTTGGCGGCCTTGTTTTTATTATTGCTCCCGCTTTTTGTTCCCTTTTTTCGATATAGTATTTGGCTGTATGCAGGCAATTATTATCGCATTTACTCGCTTTTTGTGGCCACAGGGCTTTTGCTTCTAGCCCTAAAGGGATTGTCTCAGCTTTTAGAAGGTGCCAAGCCCAATATTTGGTTGCTCATTTTTAGCTTTGTTTTTTGGGTTGCTTTGCTTTATGTTCCCTTTTTATCGGCTAAAGAGGTGCAGGCTGACCAAAGTTTGCAAAATTTGCTGTTTATCTTTTTATTGGGCGCGGCCCTAGGAATTGCCGCTTTGGCTTTTGAAAAATATCGCTTGCAGGCCTTCTTTTTCTTGGCCCTCCTTTTTTTGGGCGAATTGATTTTTTCGGCTAAACAGGTATATAGCAGTGAACGCCAAATGGTGAGCAAAGAAGAATGGTCCAAAAACATTGGCTACCAGGATGAAAGTTTGGCCGCTCTGGCCAAAATAGAAGCTCAAGATTCTGGCTTTTATCGCATAGAGAAGATGTACAGTTCTAGCCCTGCAATGCACAATGGCCTCAATGATGCCAAGGTCCAAAATTTTAAAGGCTCTTCTTCTTATCACTCTTTTAACCAAAAGAATTATATCCGCTTTTTGTCCAAAACAGGGGTAATTGATGCCAAAGATGAAAATCAAACCCGCTGGGCCCCAGGCATTCGCCAACGGCCCTTGTTGCAGATTTTGGCTAGTAGTAAATATTGGTTGGCCAAGGAGCCCGTCAATCCTTTCTTCTATGTTTTACAAGATAGTGTGGGTGGGGTCAAAATTTGGAAGAATAGTATGTATCTCCCACTCGGCTTTAGCTATGATAGCAAATGCTCCGAAAAGAAATGGGATGCCCTAGCCAACGACAATCAATCGATTCAAAAGCAAATGGCTTTGCTCAAAACCTTGGTACTCGCCAAAGAGGATTTGCCAATATTTGCTGCGCTGAAGGATAACCCCTTGAACAATCTTAATCCTCAGGCTTATGGCCCAAATGAGTTGGGACAAGATGTAGCTAACCGAAGTCGCAAAATTGTTCGGTGGACTAAATTGGGCCAAAAGCAACTCCAAGGCGAAATAGAACTTAAAAAACCGGTGGCTATATTTCTTTCTATTCCCTTTGATCCCAATTGGAAGCTAGTAGTCAATGGAAAAACACAGTCACTTTATCGAGCCCAGTTAGGCTTTATGGCTTTTCTCTTGCCTTCTGGCCAACACCAAATCGAGCTGCAATTTTCGCCGCCTTATTGGCAGCCTGCTCTCTTGGGCAGTTTGCTCGGCTTTCTTATCTTTGGGGGCTTGCTGTTCTGGCAAAGGAAGCGATAGCTTTCTGTTGGGGGCCTCCGCCTCGCTACGCTCGTCGGCGCTAGGTTACGGGGCTCGCAGGTCTGCTCGGCCCTGCGGCGGCTTCGCCGCCTAGGTCTGGCCCTTTGGGCCACCCCTCCACAGCGCTAGGCCGGCTCGCTGCGCTCGCCTCTAGACGCAGTTAATAGAAAAACATCCATTTGATCAATCAGATATCATTATGACTTACCAAAATCTTTTGGCCGTTGAAGAAAACGGCATTATTACCTTGACGATCAATCGGCCCAAGGCCCTCAATGCACTTAATCAACAAACCTTGAAGGAACTCAAGCAGTTCTTTGGCCATGATGCCCTAACTGTAGAAGGCCTAAAAGGGGTGATCCTTACTGGAGCTGGCCCCAAGTCTTTTGTTGCTGGTGCCGATATCAGCGAATTTACTGGCCTTGATGCTCAGGGTGGTTTGGAGATGGCTCAGCATGGCCAAGATATTTTCTTTTTGATTGAAGAGTTTAAGTTGCCTGTAGTAGCAGCCGTAAATGGTTTTGCTTTGGGCGGTGGCTGTGAACTAGCTATGGCTTGTCATCTTCGTGTGGCTAGCGAAACAGCTCGATTTGGCCAGCCTGAAGTCAATTTGGGGATTATCCCGGGTTATGGTGGAACACAACGCTTGATTCAATACTTGGGAAAAACCAAAGCCGTAGAACTCCTTATGACTGGCGACATGATTAAGGCGGAAGAAGCCTACCGCTTGGGCTTGCTCAATTATGTAGTGCCCGCAGGGGAGGAAGTGCCCAAAGCTAAAGCACTATTGACAAAGATTGCGACTAAAGCACCTGTTGCTATCCAAAAAGTGATTGAGTGTGTGAATAGCCACTTTAGCAAAACAGGTTTTGAGAAAGAAGTTATTGAGTTTGCCAATGCGGTAAATACAGAAGACTTTAAGGAAGGAGCTACGGCTTTCTTGGAAAAACGTGCCCCTAATTTTACAGGAAAGTAAGTTTTGTCTGAAATATCTGTGGGGCTGTCGACTTTTAGGGGCAGCCCTTTTTTTGTCCAAAAAACTTTAGCTATTTTCTCTAACTAATTTAAGGAGAGGACTATTGTTGGTCCAACTAGGCGGCTTGGCCGCCATCATAGCGGGCTTAAGCCCGCTATTTAAGCGAATAGCGCAAAGCGCTATGCCGCTTGCTGCGGCTTTAGCCGCAGAGGCTGAGGGATGGATAGCAGTGGCCGATAGGCCAGACCCAGCGGGCATCGCCCGCGCAGGGCCGAGCGAATAGCGAGCTGCGACACAGCCCGACCCGACCGTAGGGAGGGGCAGCCCCAAATCATTAGCAAAGAAAAGTATCTAATAAATCAATCATCTATGAAGAATTTTATTCGTGAGTTTTTTGCTTCCTGCTTCGGGACCATTGTTGGTCTGTTTGGTTTGGGGGCTATTGTGATGGCTATTGTCCTAATGAGCCAACCTGGTGATCCAGAGGTAGAGGAAAATAGCATTTTGAAGCTAGATTTTGGGGCGGCAGTGCCTGAATTGAGCAATAACGTCAACAAAAATGGGGCGACTGATTTGGAAAGTCTTTTTGCTGAGAATGTGGGGCTAGCTGATCTTTTGCAGTTGATTGCCATGGCTAAAGATGATCCTAATATCAAGGGGATTTACCTCTCTCCCAAAAGCAGTCCAGGCGGTTTTGCTAGTATGAAAAAGGTCCGTGAAGCTCTAGCTGATTTTCAGGCTTCGGGTAAGTTTGTTTTTGGCTACGCCAATAGCTATTCACAATCTACTTATTACCTTGCTTCTGCTGCAGACAAATTGTATTTGCACCCTATGGGCGGTATTGATTTTATGGGTTTTGGTGGACAAATTATGTACTACAAGGGCTTAATGGATAAGCTAGGGGTAAAAGCACAGATTTATTATGCCGGTAAATTTAAGAGTGCTACGGAGCCTTTCCGGAGAACGGATATGAGCGAAGCTAACCGCAAACAAGTGCGGGAGTACCTCAATGGGGCCTATATGCAGTATTTGGAAGTTATTGGCGAGAGCCGTGGCATCTCTGCAGATAGTCTATATCAATTGGCCAATCAGGCAAAAATTCGCAATGCTGATGCTGCTCTACAATACGGAATGGTAGATGCCTTGAAATATAAGGATGAAGTTATTAAGGAGTTGCGTGAATTAGTTGGCATTCAAGATGATAAGAAAGCTAAACTGAAGTTTGTAGACCTTTCTGGCTATTATGATATACAGAAGAAAAACTTGCGTAAGCGTTCGGCTAAGGCTGATAAGGTGGCTATTGTTTTTGCAGAAGGAAGCATTGTAGATGGTGAAGGTGATCGTGGAAGTATTGGTGGAGAGTATTATGCACGCACTATTCGTGAAATCCGTGAGGATGATAAAGTGAAAGCTATTGTTTTGCGTGTAAACTCTGGTGGAGGTTCTGCTTTTGCCTCTGAAGTGATTTGGAGAGAAATTGAGTTGGCTAAAGAACAAGGCATTAAGGTAGTGACCTCTATGGGAGACGTAGCTGCTTCGGGCGGTTATTATATTGCCTCTAATTCCGATAAAATCTTTGCGGAAAGCAATACAATTACGGGATCTATTGGAGTATTTGGGATGATTCCGAATATGCGTGGACTCTATGAGGAGAAGTTGGGTTTGACAATGGATACGGTAAAAACGGGTAAATTCTCGATTATGAGTCGTGATATGGGGCAATATTACGCCTTCAATGAAGAGGAGGGGGCCATCATTACGCAATCTATTGAAGAAATTTACGACTTGTTCAAAAACCGTGTTAGTGAGGGACGTGGACTTAAGCGCGCTCATGTAGACAGTATTGCACAGGGGCGTGTATGGTTGGGCACTGCGGCCTTGAAGATTGGATTGGTGGATAGCCTAGCGGGTTTGGATGCCGCTGTTAAAGAAGCCGCTGCTTTGGCCAATTTGGGCGAAAGTTATGATGAGGTACATTACCCCAAAATTAAAAACTTTGAAGAAGAGCTTATGGAAAGCTTGACTGGCGGCAAAAAAGTTGATTTTTCTCCCACGGAATGGCAAAAGAATCAATTGCTAAAAGACCTTGATCCAGCGCTTCTGATCTGGATGAAGCAAGTTAAGGACTTGCGTAGCATGCAAGGACCACAAATGCGTTTGCCTTTTGAATTGACGATAGATTAAGCAGAAGGCTCAAGCAAAACGAGCGGCCAAGGAGAATTTCTCCTTGGCCGCTTTGTTTTTTGGGGTCATTAGAAGCCTGTTGATCAAGCAAATAAAAAGGAATCTCCTGCAGGAGATTCCTTTTTTTCATTGGGGGCTAGTTGGGGAGTAGTTCAAGCTCTACGACTGCATCCTGATTGCTGGGATTATCCAAAACAATGAGGCGTTGTCCTAGAGGGACGTTAATTTCAATCATTTGATTGGGCAGTAGTTCATACTGTTGGTTGGGGCTATCATTTGATTGGGCCAAAAAGTAGTAGAGGACTGCTGCGCCACGAATATGTTGCAATCGAATTCGTTCGCCACCGAGGAGGAGGCCTTCTAGTTGGGCTTGGTTGCTGCCTGGGCTGAGTTCGACTTCAAAATGGTTGTAATTATCGTCGTCTTCTTCTTGCTCTGTATTGTTGTTTTTGCTTCTGCGGAAATACTTGAGCTCATAGAAGTTGTCTACTCGTTTGGGGTTACGGTAGTAATGGGCCAAAAGGCGAGCAAAGGCGCCATAGAGCACAATGGCGAGTTCTTCGCGCTTGCTTTCCAAGTCGTCCACATTATCATCGGTATTGCCTTCTACGCCTTGTTGTTGGCTGCGGAGGTCTTCTAGTTGCTGGCCAAAAGCGAGGACTGTTGCGCCTAGTCCCTGAAGTTGAGGGTCATTGCTCAAGAGGTCGCCCAAAGTCATGACCGCCTCGATGCGCATATCGTAGGTTCCTTTTTGGAAGGGCTTTCTGCCATAAGGGAGGAGTCTGATATAATCGCTAGTGATGACATCATAAGTCATTTGGATTTCAATATCCCAACGGCGAATTTCAACACTAGACAATTGTGCAATTAGGGCTTCAAATTCTGCTGTCTTTTGATGGTAGCCTCTTTGATCGATAGTATTCTTGCGGTACTGAAGAATAAAATCATCATAGGCGGGGAGAATAAAGTTGAGGATGTCTTGAATGACAGGATCCGAAGCGGCTTTTTCGGTCAATTTGTGAACATGATCCTTAGCTAAAAGGTACATCTTCTTTTTGTTGTCTTTGGTGATGGTATAGACGAAGTTTTCCGTCTTAATCCAGCCTGTAATTTCTATCATAGTATAAAAACTTGAGGTGATGAAAAAGGATTACGTTATAAACATACGCATACACGTTTGCAATGTCAAGATTTTTGGCGATAAAATTATAACTTTTTAATAGATGCTGTTTACGTAAATATTTTAAGGCTGTTTTTAATAATGTTGATAAAGTAGATTGTATCTATATGTAGTGCCTGCTTAAAACTCTCTTTTAGCTTGGGGCCAGAGCTAAATGTAACGATACAGATGTCTCTGGCTTGGGGCCAGAGCTAAATGTAATGATGCAGATGTCTCTGGCTTGGGGCCAGAGCTAAATGTAATGATACAGATGTCTCTGGCTTGGGGCCAGAGCTAAATGTAATGATGCAGATGCCTCTGGCTTGGGGCCAGAGCTAAATGTAACGATACAGATGCCTCTGGCTTGGGGCCAGAGCTAAATTCAAGTCTAGAGTTCTTTACAAAAGTCAACTAAATACTTGCTGATAGGCTAAGGTGGACTAAAAGAGGAAGACGAAGCCAGTGGAAGTCATTTAAATTCTTTGATCCTTGGACAATAGCTTAAAAAAGTTTGGAAAAGCAAGGGCTTCTCTCTAAATTTCTTTTTTGCTGCTGCTGTCCGCTTGGCAGATAAGTTAGGATGGGTGGGCTATTGTCCTTAGGATAAATATTTTTTGTCTGTAGGGCAAAGCAAAAAGAAAGTGGTTACCTAGCACCAAATTTCTGGATAAGTAGGGTGGCTCAAAAAACGGATAAAACTATGGTAGACTATATAGAAGAAAAGCTGGCCCCATTAAATTTGCCAGATCCAACAACAGACCTCAGTGCAGAGGAAGAAAAAGAAGTTTATGCGGCTTTTGAGCATTTGCTTGACAGCTTGCGAATGGATTATCCTCCAGAAGAAGAGAGAGAAATGCGCTTAGCTTTTATCTTAGCATTTCGGGCGCATACGGGACAAAGACGAAAGTCTGGAGAACCATATATTTTACATCCTATAGAAGTAGCTCGTATTTGTGCAGATGAATTGGGTTTGGCCCCTCGTTCTATCAAAGCGGCGCTTATGCATGATGTGGTTGAAGATACAGAGGTAACTCTGGCGCAAATTCGCTTTTTGTTTGGGCAAAAAGTGAGTTCCATTGTTGATGGTTTGACTAAGTTTTCGGGTATTGCCAATGCCAATAATGTACAGGGGGACAAGATGAGTAGCCCACAGGCCGAAAACTTTAAAAAGATCTTGTTGACCATTGCCAAGGATGTGCGGGTCGTTTTAATTAAGATGGCGGATCGTTTGCATAATATGCGAACCCTTGGCTCTATGCCTCATCATAAGCAATTAAAAATTGCTTCAGAAACCTCTTATATCTATGCGCCTTTGGCCCATCGTCTGGGATTCTATTCTATTAAGACAGAAATGGAGGATTTGGTCATGAAGATCATTGAGCCCGAAGAGTATCAAGATATTGTCAAGAAACTTCAAGAAACCAAGGACGAGCGGGAGGCTTATATCGAAGATTTTATTGCTCCTGTGCGCAAGGCTGTAGAAGCTGCAGGTTATAAAGCACGTATTTTTGGCCGAGCTAAATCTATTTCGTCCATTAACAATAAGCTGAAGAAGAAGCAATTAGCTTTTGAGGAGATTTATGATTTCTTTGCTATTCGGATTGTTTTAGATTTATCCATTGAGCGAGAAAAAGCCGCCTGTTGGAATGTTTATTCCATTATTACGGATTATTATACCCCTGTGCCCGAACGTTTAAAGGATTGGGTATCTATGCCTAAAACCAATGGCTATGAATCTTTGCATACAACGGTTATGGGCCCCAAGGGGCGCTTTGTCGAAGTGCAAATTCGCTCTGAGCGAATGGATGAGATTGCTGAAATGGGTTTTGCTGCACACTGGAAATATAAGGGGGTTAAGTCTAGCCAAAGTAGTACTTTTGAGCGCTGGCTAACCAAGGCAAGAGAAATGCTAGAGAATCCAGAAACCAATGCCATTGAATTTTTAAATAGCTTTAAATCAAATCTTTTTGCCGAGGAGGTCTATGTGTTTACGCCTAAGGGAGACCTTCGCTTTTTTCCAAAAGGGGCTACGGCCCTAGATTTTGCCTTTGATATTCACTCGGAAGTTGGTTATCATTGTAAGGCGGTTAAGGTCGCTGAAAAGATTGTTCCGCTTAGCTATCGTCTTCGAAATGGAGATCAGCTAAGGGTAGTGACTAGCCCCAATCAAAAACCAACAGAGGGTTGGTTGAAAATGGTGGAAACAGGACGGGCAAGGCATAAGATTCGTCAAGCGCTCAGAGAGGAGCGTATGAAGCTAGGGGCTTTGGGGAAAGAAACCCTAGAGCGAAAACTCAAAACCCTCAAGCTGGATGCCGATGAGAATATAGATGTCTTGGTCAAGTATTATGGCTTAGAGAACCGACCAGCGCTTTATTATGGAATTTATCAAGGACAATATAATCTAAATGAGATTAAGCTCTTGCGACAAGAGCAGGGAAAATTATTTCCAGAGCTAGCAGATACGCCTAAAGAGGAAATTGCGCATATGGAAAAGCCCAAGGGACCGAGATTACGCCCTTTGGCTAGCCGTAAACAGTTTAAGAAGCCTAAATTGGTTGTAGATGGAGAAGATGCAAGCAATTATACTTATTCTTTGGCCACCTGTTGCAATCCAGTAATGGGCGATGACATCTTTGCTTATGTGACCTCTAAGCATGGGTTAAAAATTCATCGAACAACTTGTCCTAATGCCGAGCATATGCAGGCTACCTATGGCTATCGGATTAAAAAAGCGGAATGGGTAGAGTCTGGCGAAACTTCTTTTGTGGCTGATCTCTTGATTACAGGTATGGATGATATGGGGGTAGTGCAGCAGTTGTCAAATATTATTACGAATGAATTGGGGGTGAATATGCGCTCATTTTCTATGGAAGGTTTAGAGGGGCATTTTGAGGGGCGAATTAGTTTGATGGTCCAGAACAAGGACCAGCTAAAGCAGATTATTATGTCGATTAAAAATTTGGATGCGGTTAACACTGTAGCCAGAATAGAGTAAGTCATGAAGCATGAAGAACGGTTGGAACAGCGTTTATCTGCCTATGCCAAACGGGGGATGCAACGCTCTTTACGCTATCAACCTGATTTAATTAACTTTAGCTCAAATGATTATTTGGGCTTGGCGAGGAACTCTTATTTGTTAGCGCAGTTTGGGCAAGAGAAATACGAGCAAATGGGAGCTACGGGTTCTCGCTTGCTTTCTGGTCATCATCCTGCTATGGTGGATTTGGAGCAGCAGCTGGCCCAATTTTACGAGGCGGAAGCAGCTTTGCTTTTTAATACAGGCTATTTGGGCAATTTGGGGCTGGTTTCAGCGCTTTTACAGCGAGGAGATGCCCTATATTATGATGCCTTGGCTCATGCTAGTTTGCATGATGCGCTGAAGTTGGCCAAAGGGGAGGCTTTTGCTTTTGCCCATAATGATATGGTGGATTTGGAGCAGCAGTTGGCTCAACATCGGGGGGGCTTGCGTTATATTTGGGTAGAATCTCTTTATTCTATGGATGGGGATCAGGCGCCTTTGTTGGCCCTTGTCGATTTAGCGGAGCGCTATGAGGCAGCTCTTTTGGTTGATGAGGCACATGCAACGGCTTGTTTTGGTCCGAATGGAGGTGGTTTGCTTCAGGATTTAGGCCTGAGCCAGCGTGTTTTTGCACGTTTACATACTTTTGGAAAGGCTATTGGTGCGCATGGGGCTGTGATTTTAGGCAGCCAGACGCTGCGCAACTACCTAATCAATTTTGCGCGTCCTTTAATCTACACTACAGCCATGTCTTTGCCCCAAATTGGTCATTTGAGCCTAGTGTATCGCTATTTGGAGCAAGAGGGGCATCGCTTGCGTGCTGAGCTTGGACAGCGATTAGCGTATTATTTAAAATTAAGGGAGAAATTGCTTCTTTCGGATTATCTGACGGCTAATCGGGGACCTATTCAGGCTATTTTTTGGCCTGGAAATGCGGAAGTTTTGGCTCTTTCTGCTCACTTGATGGCAGCAGGATTTGATTTGCGCCCAATTCGGTACCCTACGGTGGCTAGAGGAGAGGAACGTCTGCGGATTTGTTTGCGGGCAGATATGGATTTGAGGGATATTTTGGCTTTGTTGGAGACTTTGGCGACTTATATTCGGTCTTAATAGGGGGAACAGTTGTTTTTTTAGGGAAGAAAAAGGGGCCTGCGCTGCGGCTTCGCCTTGCGCCGCTACGTTCGGCAGCTCGCTGTTTGCTCGGCCCTGCGGCAGCGAGGCTGCCTTGGTCTGCGGCTGCGCCGCACTGCCTACCATCGCTAGGCCGTTCTGGCCCATAGGGCCAGAGGCGGCAAGCCGCCTATTGGGGCTAGCAGAAAGCATAGCAAATGGCCCAACAGCCCGAGGGATCTCGTAAAGGGGTGATGGGGCGGGTAAATATTGACAGATGAGGAGCGCAGCTTATAAAAGGGATCGTTGGAGGGCCGTAGCAGGAGGCTTTTGTAGGGGAGAATTGTGGAGCGGCCCAGCGCTGCGGAGCGGTGGCCGAAGGCCAGACCGAGCTTTTGAGCGTAGCGAAAAAGCGAAGGGCCGAGCGAGTAGCGAGCTGCGCAGCATAGCGGCGGCCGAGCCAGGCATTTTGCCTGGCTCGGCCGCGGGCCCCAAAAGAAAAACAAGAGGGGTAAAAGTATTGAATACATTGTAGGCTTAATTCATTCGAATACAGTCGCTAGGTTTAATTAGGCCTTGTTCTATGGCATAGACAACTAGGCCAACGGCATTTTTAGAGCCTGTTTTAGAGAGCAAATTACTTTTATGCGCCTCTATGGTTTTGACTGTTAGGTAGAGTTTTTCGGCAATCTCTTTATTGGTATATTGTTGGGCGATAAGTTGGAGTACTTCCAATTCTCTTGGGCTAATTGCTGTGGTGGGGTCGAGTTGTAGTTTGGGGGATTTTGCTGTAATTTGAGCGCGTAGCGATTGCATTTGTTCGGGGGTGAAATAGTGGCCTTTTTTATAGACCTCCTCCATAATTTCGACTAATTGTTCCTTATCAATTTCTTTGGGCAAAAAGGCATGAGCGCCGAGGCTCATCATTTGGCCAATATAAGTAGTTTTATAGTAGGAGGTTAGAACAATAATTTTTGCCGAAAATTGCTGCTTACTCAATTGTTCGAGCACCCAGAGGCCGTCACCATCTTTCATGCGCATATCTAGCAGGATAATATCGACTTCTTGAAAGGCAGGCAATTTCGTTTTCTCAATAAACTCTTTGCCACTATAAGCCTGAAGGCTAACTTGGCAGGGCAGGGGAGAGAACTTTTCTAGATATTCGGTGAGTAATTGGACGACTAGAGAGTCGTCGTCGGTAATAGCGATATTGATCTTAGTTGTTTCGCTCATGGCTTAAAAAAGTAAAGGTAGTTCCGTTTGGATAATTGGGTTTAAATTTAAAATGACCGTTAAGGATTTGGCTACGCATAGCAATGTTCTTTAGGCCTAGGCCAGCTTGTTTGTTAGTGCTAAAGCCTTGGCCATCATCTCGGATAAGGAGGACCAAATAATTGTTTCGGTAGCGATAATAGATGTCTATTTGGCTAGCATTGGCATGTTTATCAATATTGGTAATTAGCTCTTGAAAAATGCGGAAGAGTTGGAGTTTTGCTTCTTTAGAGAGCTCTTTATTATTGCCTGCATTTAGGTTAGATTGAATCTTATACTTTTGTCGGAAGGGTTCGATAAAGTCGAGAAAAATAGTTTCCATATTCACTTGATCGATCATTGGGGGACTAAGATCATGAGAGAGGCCTCTAGCTTTTTGGATGCTTGCTTTAAGCATTTTGTTAATTTGGGGGTTAAAGTTAGAGAGTTTAATGCGGTAGAGTTGGGCAATAAGATCATCATGTAATTCTTCTGCAATGCGGGCGCGTTCTCTCTCTTGGATTTCTACGGTAGCAGAAGCGAGGGCCTTTTGGTGGTTAATTTCGAGTCGATGTTTTTCTTCTTCAGCGGCTTTAATTCTTTTGAGGTGGATGCGGAGGAAGAAGAAAAAGAGAAAGAGAAGAAGGCCGAGGAGGAGTGTTCCTACGGCAAGGAGGATAAAAATGGTTAAGAC
>Ga0193958_1000407_pt1 | contig 16172 bp, 9 predicted proteins | sample FB_1_MG_FD_140320 | JGI IMG/M metagenome (GOLD analysis project Ga0193958, IMG submission 140320) | Microbial mat bacterial communities from the Broadkill River, Lewes, Delaware, United States - FB_1_MG | ecosystem: Environmental > Aquatic > Freshwater > River > Microbial mats | place: USA...
AAAGATAAACTAGTTTATGGAACTAACAACTAAACGTGTATTGGGCCTAGAACTACCTACTGATCCACGTTGGGTAGATTTGGCGGCCATGCAATTGGAAGACATATTAACCGATCATGCTTATTGTGAGCAAAAGGCAGCGACTAGTTGTATTTCGCTCATTCAGCGTTATTCTGATTATGAGCGCTTGGTGGAAGAATTAGCGCCTATTGTTACCGAAGAATGGGGGCATTTTCGTTCGGTCCTCAAAGAGTTGAAAAAGCGAGGGTTAAAATTGGGGCGGCAGCGTAAGGATGAGTATGTGAACAAGCTTTTTACTTTTGTGCGTAAAGGGGGGCGTCCGGAGACTGCCTTATTGGATAAGTTATTGGTTTGTGCGATGATTGAGGCGCGTAGTTGCGAGCGATTTCGCTTGTTAGCTACGCAGCTAGAAGAAGAACATTTGCGAAAATTTTACCATGGGTTTATGGTGGCCGAGGCGGGGCATTATAAGCTCTTTTTATCCTTGGCCAAGGAATATTGTGGAGAAGAAGTGGCCATGGCTCGTTGGAAAGAATGTTTGGCTTTTGAGGCAGAGATTTTGGCAGGGATGGAAGTGCGGGCCGATCGGATGCACTAACTCTTGATCGAGAAAAGTTTGTTTTATATTAGTGAGTAGGGCGCCTAAGCGCCCGCCGAGGAGCGAAGCGACTGGCTGAGGGATGGAAAGTGGGGCGGCAAAGCCGCAGACCAAGGTGCTGCAAGCGCCGCAGGGCCGAGCAGACTTGCGAGCCACGACACAGCCCGACCCAAGGCCGTAGGCCGCAGGGGCAGCCCCAAAAAAGCAGCATTCGCATAGTCTTTAGGGGTGAAGAACTCTTAAAATAGGGGCTTCTCGGAAGGATTTACCCTTTTTTCTGTAACTTATGAGGGTGATAATGACTTATCCCTTTAATTTCCCCCAAAACTATATTTATATGCGTCATATTTTACTTTTACTGATGGGTTGTATGCTATTGGCAGGCCCTTCGCTTTTTGCTCAGAAGAATTGTAACACTGTTTTTGATCAAAAAGTGAGCATGAGCGATCGTCAGAAGATTCGCTCCAAATCTATTATTGTTCATAGTCAGACTTCTTTGAGTTATCAGTTTGTTTTGCAGGTTGATGATGATGGGATTGTTTTGGAGGTTACCTCTACGGATGAGCACCCTTTGGAGAAGGGAAATACAAAAATTATGTTGATTTCTACGACAGGGGAGAAGCGGTTGTATGATTTTATTTCGACGGCGGAGCAGATCAAGGTGGGGAATCGCAAGGGGTATCAGAATAGTATTCAGCTCAACATGGAAAACCTTAAGTGGTTGGCCGCAAATAAAGTGCGTACACTTCGTTTGGTAGATATGACGGTGAGTAAGATGTATGTTCGTCCTGTATCTAGCACTCGTCAGGAAGAGTTAACGAATACGGCTCACTGTTTAATTAAGGTCATTAACAAGGATCTTTTGCCGAATAAGGAGGTGAATGTAACGATTGCAGGGGCAAAAAAGTCTGGGCCAGTGGCTTCTACTAGAGGAGGGGATAAGCCTAAGACAGCGCCTAAGAAAAATAACTCTACGGCATTGATTGCTCGGGCACAGTCGAGTCCATGTGATGAATTTTCTGATGAAGAGATCAAGAAATTAAAATATGAATTGAATGTACAGAAAGAGTTGACGCAAGAAGCTATTCGGGAGGAGAAGCAAAAAGCGGCAGATGCTCGAGAGAGCATTCAGCGTTCTTTGGCGACTGCTAGAGAAAATGCATCGAAGGAAAAGACGGTTATTGCAGAGGAAGTTGTAGCTGTTCGGCAGAAGGCTCAGGAGGAGATTGCCAAGGCTAGAGAGGCTATGCGCAAAGCTATTGAGGATGCGCAGGCGACGGCTAATAGTTTGATTGAAAAAGCGCAGTTGGAGGCCATGCAGGTACGCCAAAAGGCAGATGCTAAGATTAGTGAAATTCAGGCAGAAGAGGCCCAGAAAGTTGCTAATGCTCAGAAAAATGCTGCGGAGCGCATCAAGAGTGCCAAGGAGCAGTACGTATCAGCTAAGGCGCAGTATGATGCAGAAGTAGAGTTGGCCAAAGAAACTTCTGATGAAAAAATTAAGACGATTCAGGAGGAAATGGCTCAGGAGATTGCAGCGGCCAAGGAAAAGGCTAAAAAGCAACAAAACTTAACTGCGGCAGATGTAGATCAATCTCGTAAAACGGCAGCGGAGAAAATTGCAGCGGCTGAAATTGAGGCAGCCAAAAGCATTGCCGCGGCTAGAGAAAAAGCTGCGAAGGAAAAAGAGTTGATCCAGATGGATGTTTTGGAGGCTCGTCGTAAGGCAGCAGAAGACATTGCTTCTGCACAGGAAAAATCGGCCCAATCGGTGGCGGCAGCTTTAGAAAAGGCGGCCACAGAAAGAGAGGCTATTGCAGCTCAGATTGAGAAAGAGCGAAAAATTGCAGCAGATGAGATTGCCCGTATTAAGTCCGAAATTAGGGAAGATAAAGCAGATGCAGCTAAGGAAAAGGCCCTAACTGCTGAAGAAGTAGCTGAAGCTAAAAAGAAAGCGGCCGAGGAAATTGCTAATTCTAAGGAGTTGACTAATGAAGAAGTCATTAAAGCTAGAGAAGATGCACAGAGCATGAAACGTAAATTGGCTGCGGATGTAGCAACGGCTAAAGTGAAGGCGCAAGAAGAAATTGAGCGCATCCAGAAAGAAATTCAGGAGCAAATTAAGGCCGCTAAAGAGCGGGAGGCCGAAATTAAAGCTGCTGCAGCTAAAGAAATAGCTGTGGCTAAGGAAAAAGCAGCAGAGCAAATTGCAGCGGCAGATGCAGAAGCGCAAAAAGAAGCATTGCAAGCGAGTAAGGATGCCGCGGCAGCCAAGGCTAGATATGCCGAAGCTGTTCAAGAGGCTCAAGCAGAAGCAGTTAGAAAGCAAAAAGAGATTCAAGAACAGGTCCAATCAGATATCATTACGGCTCGCGCTAAGGCTGATGAAGTTAATCGGATGTCTCAGGATGAAATGAAAGAGACTAAGGAAATTGCAGCTGAAGAGGTGCTTTTGGCTCAGGAAAAAGCTTTGACCGAAATTGCCGAATTGCGCAAAAAAGTAGCTTCGGAAAAAGCTGCTGCCTATGCTGATATGGCCGCTTCTGATCAGGAGAAGGCCAAGAAAATTGCTGAAAATAGAGAGGCGCAAGCGGAGGCTATCCGTGCCGATAAGGAGAAGGCTGCTATTGAACGACAAAAGGCTTTGAGTGAGGTGGCTGCTACTAAAGAAACTGCCGCTTTTGAAATTGCAAAGACTAAAGAAGAGTCGGCTAGAGCTATTCAGGAAATTCGTAGTAAAACTGTTTTGGCCGAAAAAACAGAAACCGAACGTCTTCTCAAGCTGAAGGAGAATGTTGCTAACCAAATTGCCGATACCAAAGAAAAAGGAGCCAATGAAATTGCGTTGGCCAAAAAGGAAACAGCAGCCAAAAAACAACAACTACAAGATTCGCTTAACGCTACAATTAAACTCAATAACGAACAGATTGCTAAGGCCCAAGAAAATGCAGCCCAGAAGATTGCTGAAACCAAAAAACGCTCTGATGAGGAAATTAAAACGATTCAGGAAACGAATGTAGCGGCAAAACAAAAATTAGCCGAAGGCCTTAAAGCCGTAGAGGTGGAAAATGCAGCTAAAATTGAAGCGGCCCGCAAAGCCACTCAGGAACAAATTGATAAAATTCAAGCAGAAATTAAAGAGAAGGAAAATAAACTGGCTTTCTTAAGAAAACAAATTGAGGATGAAAAGAATGCCCTCAAGAAAATTAAATCTGAACGCCGAGTAGAAGAAGGAAAATAAACTTATTGTTTAGCCCTAATTTTAGCGCCCGATATATATGCTTATGTCGGGTGCTTTTTATTATGTATACACTTATGACTAAAATTAAACGCTTAGTACTTATTGGCCGCCTCTGTGGCCTGATGTGCTTGCTACAACTTCTCTTATCAGCTTCAGCTTGGGGGTTGGGCCCGCGCTTTTTCCCTCAACAAGGGCTTTTGCCTTTGCCTATTGGCCCCGCTTATTTTTATGGCCTGGCCCTGAGCTTAGGAACGCTTGTTTTTCGCCCCAATCAATATACTTTATCGTTGGTAACGGCTTTTTTGGCCTATGGCTTTTTAGCCGATTTGCAATTGTTACAAGCTTGGAGCTATCAGTATTTTTTCTTTTTTGGTCTCTTGGCCTGGGCACAATGGCAACCAAGTAAAGCCGCTTTAGTGCAGGATCTTCTGGCTATTTTTATGGCCTGCTGTTACCTTTGGGCAGGTTTGCACAAGATCAATCCTCTTTTTGCCACAGAGGTCTTCCCTTGGTTAATGGGCATTTTTTCTTGGACCGATAGCTGGGCCGACTGGTCTATGGGCGGTTACTTAATTGCTATTTTTGAGGCTTTATTAGGACTGAGTTTTTTCTTTCCAAAATTATCGCGCTATAGCCGCTGGCTACTTATTCCCTTTCATCTTGGCATCTTGTTATTTTTGTTTTTTGACGACTGGAACAAGGTCGTTTATCCTTGGAATTTGGGCATGCCCCTCTTGGCCCTACTGCTCTTTGGCCAAAAAAATTATCAAACAACAGCTTTATATAAACAGCCTGCTTTTTTATTGACCATTTTGATCTTTGGCCTTTTGCCTAGCCAGCGAAGTACTGGCTATTGGCCCTATCCACTCTCTTTTTCAATGTATTCGGCTTGTTCTACAGAGCTTCATCTAGGCTTTTCGAAGGAGCAATTTAAGGCCCCAACACTCAAGCGACAGATTCCACTAAAAATACTCGAAACAGCCACTTATAATGGAGAAACCTATTGGCTCTCTGTAGATGATTGGAGCATTTTAGAGTACGAATTGCCAAGCTTTTCCAACAAAATTTATTTAAGGGCTTGGGCAAAACAGTTCTTGACCCAAAGTCCCTATTCCAGTATCCAGCTCAAATGGGTAGAACGCAAAGGACTTTGGCCCAAGGAGGGCAAAGAGAAGATAGAATTATTGAGGAAATAACTTGGGGCTGCCCCTCGCTACGCTTGGGTCGCTCCACTTCGCAGCTCGCAGGTCTGCTCGGCCCTGCAGCCCTACGGGCTTTGGTCTGCCGCCTTCGGCGGCCCTGCTTCGGCAGCTCAGCCTGCGGGCGCTTCGCACCCTGTAGATCGCAGAAAGGGCCAGTGGGAGAGGACGAAAAAAAAGATGCTCACTAGCTTTTAGCTAGTGAGCATCTTTTCATATAAACTATATACTTATCATCTACTGAACATCAGCAGTGCTACGGATAAGCATTTGGTAGTCGGCATTGTGTTGACCAAGAATAGCCGTTACACTTACAGTGTTTGTAGAAACGCTTTGTCCGTGGAAAGAAGCACCTGCACTAGTGTAAAAATCAATTGTTCCAGTGGCATCAGTAATCTCGTTGAAACCATAAGTAGCATCACCGCCAATAGTAGCACCAGTGATTTGGATCAAAGTAGATTCCCAAGCTTCAGCATTAGCCAAGATGTCAGCAACTGTAGCAACACGTACACTAGGTGTTACCCCAGAGGCAATCAAGCTAGCAGCAGTTGTTTGGAGGCCGCCTACTTGGAGTAAGCTTCTGTATTCACTAATAGTACCACCGTTTAGGGTCACTTCAACAGAGTCACCAACACTAAAGTTATGAGCGCTACCGAAACGGATCGTGATTCCCGCAGTACCATCTTGGATAACAAGATTTTGATTATTGAAGTTACCATTCGCAGCATCAGAGATAACTACACCACGTACTTTCTTGGCACTTACAGAAACATTGCTACCAGTATAAAGCATACGGATGCTATCAATAGTAGTCAAGTTGGCAGGACCAACAGTACAAGGAGAGCCACCAACTACATCGTTAGCAGGGTTGCGCAACTGAAGTTGGTAAGTAGTAAATTGGCCAACAATAGCAGTTACCTCTAGTGTACCACAAGGAGTAGCATCAGCAGCGAAAGTAGCGCCAAAGCGAGTAAAGAGGTCCATAGTGCCAGTACCATCGTCAATAGTCAAGTTTCCAGAGTAAGTAGCACCACCAGAAAGGCTAGCGTTAACTACTTTGATGAGCATAGACTCATAGTTTTCAGCATTAGTATTCAAGTCACTAATAGTTACTGTAGTGGCAGGAACCGCGTTGTTACTGCTAACTACAGCTACATTAGCAGAGTTTACGCCTTCTAGTTGGAGAAGTCCGTTAAACTCATCTAAAGTAGCACCATCAATACCGATTTCTAGTTGGTCGCCTTCATTGAAGTTATGAGCAGAAGTAAAGCGAATAGTGATACCCGCAGTACCGTCAGTAACTACCATATTTTGGTCTACCAAGTTATCTGTATTACGATCAGAGATCACATAAACACTGATTTTAGAGTTGGCAGGAGCAACGGTTGTGCTACCTGTGTAAGCAGCGCGCAGTGTTGTCAAGTCAATCAAGTTACCGCCTACAGTTACGCTACAGCGGGCATCTTCGAATGTAATATCGTCTGTATCGCGAATATAAAGCTGGGCATCAGAGCCAAAGTTAGAGTGGATACCATAGACAGTTCCTTTTCCGCTAGGGGTAAGTTCTGCAACAAAGTCAGAGTAACCTGAGCTACGAAGAAGGATAGATTCGCCATCACAATCTACGATTGTACGGTTAGCAGACTGTTGAGCGGCTGCATCGGCATAAGGTTGGCCAGCATCTGCAGTTGCAAACTGTGCGTCATTGATTTGGACCAACATATTGCGGTATTGCGTGCTGTTTTTGATATCTGCGATAGTAACAACAGGAGCGTTGATTTCTTGATCGCGTTCACCGGCGATGATAATCTCGGGCAAAAGGCCTTCGGGGATACGGTCGCCATTAGCGTTGATCGTCAATTGGTAGTTACCCTCAAAGTCGCCTAGGTAAAGGCCATTACAGCGGATCCATACTTGGCGGCCAACGGGGTAATCGTTGTAAAGGTTATTCATTTCTACGCGAATCTCTACACCGCCAGTTGCATCTTGAACGATAAGTTGCTTATAGAAGTTACCGGCTTCATCAGAAGAAACAACAACAGCTTCTACGATAATATCTCCAGAGAGAGAGTCAGCGGCATTGCCGATTGTGTGCATAGCTTGAAGCTGGGCGACAGTGGTATTGCCTGTAAGGCTAGGGAGCTCACGGATGGGGGGCTCATCAAAGTCTTTCTTACAACTTTGGAAATTGAGGCCAAAAAGAGTGAGGCCCAAGAAAAGCGCGAAAATGCGATAAGACATACTTTTCATAATATGGTATTTTTCAGTAGAAGTCATTGAGAGAGGTTTTGGAGCATCTGGAGCCATTGGCCTAGCGATGTGCAACAGTGGCCGTTAGGCCAGACCGACGCCCGAAGGGCGGAGGGCCGAGCAGACTTGCGAGCTGCGGAACGTAGCGCCCGCCGCAGGCGGGAGGCCCCAAAACCTACTGAATAAAAGTCAGAAAAAATTTAGGAAAGTCTACATAGGTAGACGGTAAGTAATGCTTGCGAAGTAGTTGATACCGTTGCTATAGAAGTAGCGAGTGGGAAACTTCTCAGGATCTTTTTCTTCAAAATCGTAGCGAAGTTGCTCAAAGCCACCGCTAATAATATTGCGGTTGTTCAAGATATTGTTTACCCCTAGGTTAAAGTAGAGGAAGTAAGTTTTGCCTTTTTTGGTTTTTAGGCGAAGAGATTTACCTGCAAAGAGGTCAACTGTAAAGGCTGCGGGTAGTTCTTCTTGGGCCAAAATGGCATTCCACTGATCAGAGTCGGGGACAACGGCCTGTTGTTGGTAAGTGGGGTCGGCACTGTAGGTAACCGCTTCATAAGTACGGCGGTCTGGGTTAATATCGACGAAGCTGCGCGCCATATAGTTGAAACTGAGGTTCACAAACCAGTATTTAGGCGAGCGGTAGTTGATTGCAAAAGAAGTTGCGATTTGGGGTGATCCAGCCACATAAGCATTATTCATGTAGGCGGTACGGCTAGATACTTGAGTATTGGGGTTGTTATCTAGGTAGATAGAAATATTCGGGCGGCTGGTGTAGATATTTTCGCCTACGGCAGCTACGGCTCTTAGTTTAAGGCCGGTGAGTACTTCATATTCTCCGGCGAGTTCGAGGCCCATGTGGCGGCGGTTGATACCATCCATAACAAAGTTTACATAACCGCTTTGTAGGCTTCCGTCATCGGCGGCAAAGGCATTATCAGAAAAGAAGCTACGGTTGTAAAATTCGTTTTGGAAAACAGTATAGTAGCCAGAGATACGGGCTTTAGCTTTAGGTGCTTTGAGGAGGTACCCTCCTTCTACGCCGTAAATTGTTTTACTTTCTAGACCTGGAACGATTTGGTCACGTGTACGGGCTGAAACATAAGAATTACGGAAGTAAGGAGCTTTAGTCCCATAGCTTCCGTTGAGGAAGAAGTAGTTACGGCCATCTAATTTGTAGGTAGCTCCAGCTTTAAAGTTGTAGTTGAAGTCAGAAAAAGTCTCCCCTTTACCTAGAGAATTATCGGGAAAGCGACCATTGCGCATATTTCCTTCTCTCCAGAATTGGGTGTAGCTAAGTTCGGCAGCGCCAAAGAATTCGAGTTGGCCATATTTAAATTGGCCTTGTCCCCAAGCGGCTACATTTTGGATATGAGATTCATAGTCGTAGCCAAAAACATCGCCTTCAGAAAGTTCTGCATTGGGGTTATCGAGGTCATTTTGGTAGAAGTTTTCGTTTTGGGCCGAATCGCGTAGGGCAAATTGGTCCACATCTACGTAGTAATCGGCACCAAGAAGATCATTGAGGATCTTGTAATTGTGGCCGATATAGTATTGGCCGTTGATTCCTGCGTTGATCGTTACATTTTCATTGAGGAAGTTGCGGTAGATACTATTAAAGTTAAACTGTTTTGTATCATAGCGACGTTCTTCGACGATATATTTAGCGCGAGTTTCGGTGCTAGAGATAGACTCATCGTAGCTATTGCGGTTGACTTCATAGAAGTTATCCCAGTTGAGTTGTAGTTGTTCTGGGTTGGCTACATATTGTGCATATAGTGCATCTGCAGTAGCTTGGTCGGTATTATCAAAATAGCTGGGCCATTTGCGGTAGTATTCGGGGCGGGGGTCAGAAGAGTTATACCAGTTGAGGGCAGTACTTCCATTTTCGCCAAATTGGTAGCCAAAGCTAGTAGTCAACTTAGAAGAAGGGGTGATTTTCCAGTCATGAGTAAGCATGATAACAGGAATATGGGTATAAGAGTAGCGCGAGTTGCGTTTTACACGGTTGCCATCTTCTTCAGTTTGCCATCCCCAGTAAGGATTGTAGAAATAGCCATCATCATCATTGGCTTCACGGGCAATTTCTTGCATTTCTTTAGTAACAGGGGCATTTTTACCTCTTGCTCTGGGGGCACCAAAAACAGAAAGGTTAATAGCATGCTTTTTACCAATGCGCTTTTCAGCAGCAGCATAGTAAGAACCTGCATTATAGTAAGTACCGTCTACCTGTCCTTGTTCGGCCAAACGCAGAGATCCACTCATAGAAAAGGCCCAGCCGTTAGGCATTAGGCCAGTAGAATAGATAAACATAGGGCGAACACGGTAAGAGCGGTTAGAAGCAGCTACACCAACGCGAAGTTGCTTCCACTGCGTAGAGGCACGCATATCAATTTGTGTAGCGCCACCAATTCCACCAAAAGTATAATCAGTAGCAGCTAAACCCACAGTATTACTACGGTTGCGCATAGCGTCATTCAATCCTCCCCAAAGACTCCAAGTAGCATAGCCATTCTCAGGAGAATTCATAGGCAAACCGTTGATATAAACGGTAGAATGCTCAGAATCATAGCCCCGGATGCGGAAGCGCAAAGGGCTAAAGGCAAAGGCTGCAGTGCTGTAGAATACATCTCTAGAAGAGGTAAGTAGACCAGAGACATTAGAGCCTCCTGCACCAGAGCCGCCAGATACATCTTGGTCTGAAAGGCTAACAGTGGGAATGAGGTCCTCACTAGAAAGCATGTCAATGCCTCCTTCTTGAACCATGATAATTGTTCCTAGGTCTTTGGTCCCTTCAGTAAGGTTTACTTCTAGGCGGTAGGTGTTCCAACCCGCTTTGCTAAAAATAAGGGTATGGCTACCTACGGATAATCCAGATAGCTCAAAGTAGCCCTCTTCATTAGAAGAACCGGCTGCTTCTTGGCCATCTACATTTAAGGCAACTCCATCCACAGGCCGATTGTCACTATCTTTGAGTGAACCTTTCAGCCCCGCTCCAGATTGTGCCCAAACCGTCTGCCCCAAGAGCAAAAGCAAGGCGAATAATGTGATTAACTGTTTCATAAGCAGAATACTGTGCTATTTAAATAGTAAAATGAAGGCTGGCGTTTACTCGCCGAAAAAAACGGCAGCTAAGCGATAGCCCCTCCTTTGCGGGGGCAAAGTTAGCACAAATAAGAGATAGGCCACCGAAACTTTCTTGTGAATTAACAATAAGTTAAAGTTATATTTGAACGAAACAGGCCCTAAAAGCGCCCTAAGCCTTTATCTTTGCCCCGTTTTGGCCCTGTTTTGGCCTATCCGCTAGCAGCTTCGGCTGATACAGATCTTATTTTTTTGCTCGAAACTAAAGAACGACTATCATGCACGCTCTCTTTAAACTTCCTGTTTTGGCCCTAGGCCTTTGCTTTCTAGCTTTGCAGCAACCGCTCAACGCCCAAGATTACCAGGTGGCGCCTATCGGTTTTTACAATCTCGAAAACCTTTTTGATACCCTAGATACACCAGATAAACGCGATGAAGAGTTTACCCCTCAAGGCCGTAATAAGTACAATACAGAGGTATATCAATCTAAAATGACAAACCTCTCTAAAGTAATTGGTGAAATGGCCACAGATATTACCCCCGATGGAGTCGTAATCTTGGGCATCTCTGAAATTGAAAACCGAAAGGTTTTGGAAGATCTTGTACTACAACCCAAAATTAAAGATCGCAAGTACAAAATTATCCATGAAGAATCTCCAGATGCCCGTGGAATCGATGTAGCCCTGCTCTATAATCCTCGATATTTCCGAGAACTCAGCCACAAAACCCTAGCCGTGAATTTTCCACGAAATGAAGGAGATGGTACTTATCACTCTCGCGATATCCTTTGGGTAGAAGGTATTCTGGGCGGAACCGATACGATGCACATTTTTGTGAATCACTGGCCTTCTCGCCGCGGTGGCGAAAAACGCTCTTCTCCCCGCCGTGAACATGCTGCACAACAATGCAAACATGTAATCGACTCGCTAATTAACATTAACCCCAATACCAAGATTTTTATCACTGGAGATTTTAATGACGACCCCGTTAGCCCTTCTATCAAAAATGTATTGCAAGCTAAAGGCAAGAAAAAAGAGGTGCAAACTGGCGAACTGTTTAACCCCATGTGGAAAAAATACAAGAAAGGAAACGGTACTTTGGCCTGGAACGATAGCTGGAATCTTTTTGACCAAACAATTATCTCTTCGGCTTTCTTAAATAAAAAACAAAAGGGCTTTTTCTTCCAAAAGGCCGTGGTCTTCCGCAAAAATTATCTCTTCCAAAAAGAAGGACGATTCAAAAATGCCCCCAAAAGAACTTACTCTTTTGGTACCTTCATCGGCGGATATAGTGACCACCTTCCTGTCTATAGCGTTTTTCTCCGCCGAGTGCAACGATAAACACTTAAACTTATCCTTCTTAAAAAGATCTAAGGCTTATGCTTTAGGTCTTTTTTCTTTTGGGGCTGCCCCGCCCTACGGGCGGGTCGGGCTGTTCCGGGCTCGCTGCTCGCTCGGCCCTTCGCAAAAAATGCGCAGCATTTTTGCTCGGTCTGGCCTACGGCCCCCCTCTCCATCCCTCAGCCTGCGGGCGCTATGCGCCCTGCAAAACGCATAAACAAATAGCTCGAACTAAAATAATAAAGCACAAAAATGCTTGGGCTTCTATTACCACCATTGGCCAAATATTGTTTTTTATTTGGCTTCCCTTAACAAAATTTATGAAGTTCTTTATTGGGCCTTTCCCCTCGAAAAAGGCTATTTTGGCCGCCGTTAACATAAAAACTGACTACTGGATAATTTTATCAATGATGCAAAATTTAAAAACAAGCAGCTTGTTTATGCTGCTTTTTGGTCTCCTATCATTTAGTGCAATAGCTCAAAATGGAGGACTAAGAGGGACCCTCCTAGACGAAGAGACAGGTATGCCTATACCATTTACACCCGTCTACTTAAATAATGGAGAATATAATGCTCTCTCAGGAGATGATGGTTTTTATACAATCGCCAATGTCCCCGCAGGAAGCTACCAAGTAAAATGCCGAAGCTTGGGCTACGATAGCTTAGTAGTAGACGTAGAAATTGAGTCAGGAAAGTTTGTCACGGTCAATTTGAATATGAAGCCTTCTGCTCAAGTAGTAGATATCGTTACCGTAGATGCCGATAAGGAAAAGGCCCAAAATACGGTGCGTGTCTCTGTTGTGCAAGTAACGCCAAAAGATATCAAACGCCTCCCCTCTACCGGTGGCGAAGCCGATATCGCACAATATTTACAAGTTATTCCCGGAGTAGTATTTACCGGAGACCAAGGTGGACAGTTCTATATCCGAGGAGGTGCCCCCGTACAAAATAAAATTCTTCTGGATGGAATGACGATCTCTAACGCTTTCCACTCTATTGGCTTTTTCTCTGTCTTTGAAACCGAACTCATCCGTAGCGCCGATGTCTATACAGGCGGATTTAGCGCCAAATATGGAGGCCGCTCATCAGCTATCGTCGATATCCGAACTCGTGACGGAAATAAGAAACGAACTGCAGGCATGATTAGTGTCAACCCCTTTGTCGCTAAAGCTTTACTCGAAGGACCAATTATCCCCTTGGGCGAAAATGGCGGCAATAGCTTGTCTTACTTTATTACGGCTAAACACTCTTACCTCAATCACAGCTCCAAATTATTCTATAAGCCTATCCTGAACCGAGAGGGCGCCGCAGTCTCTGATAGTACCCTGCCTTATAGCTTTACCGATTTTCACGCAAAATTGTCTTTTAATGCCGCCAATGGAAGTCGCCTAAATGCCTATGGCTTTAGCCATAATGATGTAGCCAATTTTGGAGATGTGGCCAAATATAGCTGGAATTCTGCCGGAGGAGGACTCAATTTCCGTATCGTTCCTGGTGCCTCCAAAATTATTATGGACGGTACTTTGGCTTATTCTATCTATGGCTCTAACTTTGAAGAAGGTGACGGTAGCCGAGAACGCCGTAGCGATATCACTAACTTTAACGCCAACTTTAATTTTACCTACTATATGGGCCTCTCTAGAGAGCTTAATTACGGATTAGAGTTTAATCGTATCGGTACTGACTTTGCCTTTGTCAATAATAACGGCATTCCTATCGGCCAAACTCAATCAAATACAGAGGTGGCTGGCTATGTTCGCTATCAAGGCCGCTTTGGCAATTTAGTTATCGAACCTAGCCTCAGAGCCCAATATTACGCCTCTCTGGGCGAGTTTAGAGCAGAACCCCGCCTAGGCCTAAAATATAATATTACCGAAAATATTCGGATTAAAATGGCCGGTGGAATGTACTCGCAAAACCTCATCAGCTCTGTCGATGAACGCGATGTAGTCAATCTGTTTGTCGGCTTTTTAGGTGGCCCAGATCAACAAGTCTACAAAATTACAGGCTACAATGAAGCCAGCCAATCACCAATCTATGAAGCAACAAGCTCTAAGTTGCAAACTTCTATTCACGCTATCGGAGGACTAGAATTTGACGCAGGCAAATATCTCGTCTTTAATGTAGAACCCTACATTAAATGGTTTCCCCAAATTATTGGCCTCAACCGTAACCGCACAGCAGATACCGATCAACTACAACCTACCTATATCGCCGAAGAAGGAAAAGCCTATGGCCTAGATCTTTCTGGTACCTACGAAAAAGATCAACTCTACCTCTACCTTGCCTACTCCTTAGGCCACGTCCGCCGCAATGACGGCCTCCAAGAGTTTCCCGCTCATTTTGATCGCCGCCATAACCTCAACTTTGTCGGCTCCTATAAACTTAAGTTGAAGTCTTTACCCGAAGATCTCACCAACGAACAACGCCGTAGACGAACCGAATATCCCCTCGAACTCTCTCTTCGCTGGAACCTTGGCTCAGGATTTCCCTTCACCCAAACACAAGGGTTCTTTACTAACTATTCTTTCCAAAATGGAATCAATAGTAATTATATTACAGATAATACTAATCCCAATACCAGTTTGGGCGTTTTATACAGCGATGAACTCAATGGCGGCCGCCTCCCATATTATCATCGCCTCGATTTCTCCGCTACTTATACTTTCGACTTGGGCCGCTACAGCAAACTATTACTAAACGCTAGCGTAACTAATGTATATGATCGAGCCAATATCTTCTACTTTGATCGCATTCGCTATCAAAGAGTAAATCAATTGCCTATTCTGCCCGCTTTGGGCGCTGTGCTCAAGTTCTAAAATGAACTGATCCCATAGAATATAATAAGGCCCGCTTCCCTTAGAAGTGGGCTTTTTGCTGTTTAATCCCTTTTTTGGGGCCTGCCGCCTTCGGCGGCCGGGCCATTGCGCAGCTCGCAAGTCTGCTCGGCCCTGCGGCGCTGTAAGCGCCTAGGTCGGCCGCTTCGCAGCCCTGCTACATGCCCCTAGGCCTGCGGCGGCTCCGCCGCCTGTCCCATCCAAAAGTTAGACAAAAAAAATAGTTTTTTTGAAAACCAAACACCAAAATACAAGAACCTTACATCTAGTCAAATAGAAAGTTCTTGAAGGCTTGTTGAGTGGCAATATATGCAGCTCTGCAAGGAAAAAAGCGAAATTAAAGGAAGGGCTTTAGTGTTTTCCCCAAAAAAAAATTATTTTTGGCAGCAAATAACCCATGAATAACAGCCCCAATCTTTTGGGCTAATTTATTCTTTTGGGCTAATCACTTGATTTTAATATCCTTTAATTAAGCTAGTTTCGCTTATGAACATTCCAGAAAATCTGAAGTATAGTAAGGACCACGAATGGGTTCGCCTAGAAGGGGAGTTCGCTTTTGTTGGTATTACTGATTTTGCCCAGTCTGAACTCGGAGATATCGTTTATGTTGATATTTCTGAAGAAGGGGAGGACCTAGACGCCGATGAAATCTTTGGATCTGTAGAAGCTGTAAAAACAGTTTCCGACCTTATGATGCCTATCAGTGGAGAGGTAGTAGAAGTTAATGAAGGCCTAGAAGATAGCCCCGAGTTAGTCAACTCTGATCCCTATGGTGAAGGCTGGATGGTTAAAATCAAAGTTCGGAACGCTACCGAAATAAACGATTTGATGGATGCCGCTGCTTATAATGCAGCAATCAATGCCTAAGCAACTTTTTTCCTTAGCCTACTTTTTGGCCCTAATTGCTTTGGTGCTGCTTTCGCTTTGGCCTTTGCAATTGCCCACTAGCTTAAATGGCTTGGGATGGGACAAACTGGCACACTTTCTTTTTTATTTCTTTCTACTGCTTTTAGGCAATAGCGTTTGGAAACAGAAAAGAAATAACCTCTATTTTAGCTTGGCCTTAGGCCTGCTCTTAGAATGCTTACAAGACTTAAGTCCTTATCGTCAATTTGATTATTGGGACTTGATCGCAAATACTTTAGGTGCTTTGGCTAGCTACTACTTGTTAAGGAAATACTTTTTATTTCAATAAATTATTTTTTCACCCAAAACCACAGAATTATGCTGTTAGGATTCTTCTCTAACGACTTTCTGATGGCGAGCATTATGTTCTCTGGAAGCCAGATCGCAATTAACATTATTCTGTTAGTTGCCTTGGCTATTGGAGCTATCTATGGCTATAAATCTTACCTTGCTAAGCAAACGGAAAAGCTTATGCAGGCAAGTATAAAGGCTGAAGGAGCTAAATACTCTGCTATCACTAGAAAGTATGAGGAGGTGAATGTGTTTAAACAATCAGGCTTGGTGTATCGAGCTAGTTTGGCATGTTCGTTCTTTGTGGTCCTCTTGGCGATAAACTGGACTCAAACCGAATGGGAAGAGTTTGCTTTTGAGGAGGAAACGGTGATTGATTCAGAAGAAATTCTGATCGATGTG
>Ga0193958_1000408_pt1 | contig 16162 bp, 15 predicted proteins | sample FB_1_MG_FD_140320 | JGI IMG/M metagenome (GOLD analysis project Ga0193958, IMG submission 140320) | Microbial mat bacterial communities from the Broadkill River, Lewes, Delaware, United States - FB_1_MG | ecosystem: Environmental > Aquatic > Freshwater > River > Microbial mats | place: USA...
CAGCTTCGGAAGAGCGATCTTTCTGTGCAGCACGATAAGCAGCCTTCGCTTCTCGGTGGGCTTCTACTGCTGCATGAACATCCGAACCAAGATGCGCTTCTCCACGCGCTTTAGCTAACTGCACCTGATGTTCTCGCTCTTTGAAGCGACGTTTTTGTGCATCGGTCATCGAATCAATACAGTGTAAACAGCTCACACCCTTTTCGTAGCTTTCCAGTTGCTTTTCTTCTTGGGTAATTGGCATTCTGCAGGCATGACACTGATCATAATCCCCTACTTCTAAGCCATGTTTAACCGAGACTCTGCCATCAAACACAAAGCAATCACCCTTCCACATCGATTCAGCCTCAGGGACCTCTTCAAGATACTTTAGGATGCCACCTTCCAGATGGTAAACCTCATCAAACCCTTGCTCTTTTAGGTAGGCAGTTGATTTCTCGCAACGAATCCCGCCGGTACAGAACATAGCAACTTTCTTGTTGTTCTCAGGGTCAAGCTCATTGGCGACATACTCAGGAAACTCTCGAAAGGTCTTGGTTTCAGGGTCTAACGCATTTTCAAAAGTGCCGATCGCCACTTCATAATCATTACGAGTATCCACCAGCACCACATCAGGATCAGAGATCAATGCATTCCAATCTTTAGGCTTAACATAGGTACCGACCACCTTTTTGGGATCAACACCTTCAACCCCCATGGTTACGATCTCTTTTTTCAACTTAACCTTCGTACGCATAAACGGGTTACACGTATCGAACGACTCTTTATAGCCCAGCTCAGCTAAACGTTCATCTTGGCGAAGCCAGTTTAAGACGGTATCAATACCTTCACGTGTACCCGCAATCGTACCGTTAATTCCTTCCGCTGCGAGTAACAGCGTACCTCTAACCCCCGCGTCCACCATGCACTCATGCAACGGTTCACGAAGCGCTTCGTAGTTATCAAGGGTTACAAATTTATAAAGAGCGCAGACAACAAACGCGTTTGGCTGCTGATCGTTCTGTTTTGACATATTGACTCCGCTAATTGGGGCGTAATCCCAACGCAAAAAAGGTGCTGCTGACTAAGCGGCACCGAAAACTAAGAGAGGAAAGCTTATAAAAAACCAAGTAAAACACTCGGACATATAATTCTAAAACATCTACACCTTTTTATCCGCAAATAATTTCCCTAAGCCAGCATTAATCTCCCCCTTAAGATACAACCTCCTTTACTGAAGCGTTGATCAATTACTCACCCTCGCTGTAATCTCCACTAAACACTCCAGTTAAAGGCAACAGCATGAGCGGTTATCTGATCTACCATTACAACATTACCGATCACTCTAAGATTGATCAGTTAGGGCCTTTATCACGCCCTATTCTGGAAAAATATGAAGGAGAAATTGTCTCTGCCAGTGGCGTCAGAGTGTTAGAAGGCTCAACGTTTACCAATATTGTTATCTATAAGTTCAAAAGCATGGAGATCGCCAAAGCGTTCTACGAATGTGAAGAATCCAAAGCGTTATCAAAATTACGTAATGAGGTAACCCAAGGTATTGTGCTGTTTACACCGGCCTATCATACTGAGTAAAAGGTGTGACTAAACCGGTAAAGCAATGACGTAACACAGGTTTAGAAATACCGTAATCAGGGAGATTTAAAAATGAATGACATGGAAGCCGAACTCACCGTTGCTGAGAACTACCTTAGCGAAATGCTGGCAGCAGACCACGCAGATGATTACGAAGCATTTATCAAACGATTTGATCCTGATGATTTAGAGGGTTTTAATGCCGAAGTATTTCATAACGACGTCCGTCTCATGCGAGACGATTTAGGAGCCTATAAAACCCGAGATTATCTTGGCGCTTTAAAAGGGTTTATCGATGATAAACACCCTGAGTCTGTTCGATTTGTTTGGCGCGCAACCTATGAAAAAAACCAAGCCCTTATTATTGTTGGCATCCATAAAATCAACGGCGTTTGGTATGTAAACGAAAGCACCGTTTCTAAATAAACTAGAGCGCTTCTAAATAAGTGCGAGTGCATCTAAATAAGCTAGAGCGTTTTAAAATAAGTTAAAACGCCACTTAATCAGACCACACTTCTATTTCAATCTCCCATAGAGCCTAAAAGTATACGATGAAGATCAGGGATTACCGCAGCTCAGACGCTATTGAGATAGCAATGTTGTTTCATGATGCCGTGCACGCCATACCGGAATCATTCTATTCTGCTTCGGAATTAGAAGCCTGGGCGCCTACCCCACCCGATTTTTCGCATTGGACAACTCGCCTTGAGACAAAACAACCTTTTGTCGCCACAGATAAGAATAAGATCATTGGCTTTATTGAGCTAGAGAGTAACGGACATATCGATTGCCTATATGTTCACCCTCAGCATCAACGTCAAGGGGTTGCTTACAATCTTCTAAGCTTTCTTTTAGACGCGGCCAGAGCAAAAGGGATTGAAAGTCTGCATGTAGAAGCGAGCAAAGTAGCCATGCTATTTTTTAAACAACATGGTTTTGAACTACTCTCTGAAAACAATGTAAGCCTACGCGGAGAGTCGTTAACCAATTTTAATATGCAACGACAAATCTAACAGGCGTTAACAGAATCAAACTCCGTTGCTTTTAGATGAACATACTCCAATGGGCCTAGCTGATTACAACGCCCATCGAACCGGACAATATGCAGACCTATTTTATTCCCCAAGTTTCTTAATAATGGTTTGAGCTTTCTTTGGCTACACTTAGCTATGAACTTTGCTATGGAGTCAATAATGTCCATCACTAATTGGATTCTTACTGCGCAGTGCCCTAGCCAGCTTGGAACAGTTGACGCTATTACAGGTCACCTTTATCACAATCAGCACTATATCGAAGAGCTACACTCTTTCGACGACACCCATAACCAACAATTTTTTATCCGAGCTCGTTTCAGAGCAGCAGAGGATTTTGACGAAGCAAGGTTTAGACAACACTTTGCATTAAGAGCGGAAAAATTCGCCATGCAATGGAGCTTATCGCCCGAAGAGAAAAAGCAGAAAGTTGTTATCTTGGTTTCCAAGTTTGATCACTGCCTTAATGATCTGCTTTATAAATATAAAATTGGTCAACTTAACATAGAGATACCAGCCATTATCTCTAATCACCCTGATCTAAAACCCTTAGCCGATTGGTACGGTATAGCTTTTCATCACTTCCCCATTAGTAAAGAAACCAAACCGGCGCAAGAAGCCCAAATATGGCAGGTGATCAAAGCGTCAGAAGCAGACTTAGTCGTGCTTGCACGATATATGCAGGTGCTATCGTCCGATATGTGCCAAAAGCTGGAAGGATGGGCAATCAATATTCATCATTCGCTTCTACCTGGGTTTAAGGGAGCAAAACCTTATCATCAAGCCTACGAAAAAGGTGTGAAAACCGTAGGCGCTACCGCGCACTATATTAATGATGATCTCGATGAGGGGCCGATTATTGCACAAGGGATTGAAGCAGTAGACCACAGTTACTATCCCGAAGACCTAATCGCTAAAGGGCGTGATATCGAGAGTGCAACCTTATCCAAAGCGGTGAAATACCATACTGAACGGCGTGTATTTCTCAATGGAAGTAGAACTGTCGTTTTCTCTGATTAAATTTTTTTACTTTTTCACCCTCAATAGATTTGTAATTTCGTCAGCTCGACTAAAATAATAGATATTAATAACGAAATTAAACGTTTAAATGCATAAAACAGTTCCGAATACTGCGGTCTTTTGTCATAGTACGAGGGCACCAAGACCTTATACCAAAGTATAAAAATAATAATAAAAACGAATTAAAGATCCTAGAAAAGGATCAATTCCGATTAATTGAGGTTTAATGCATGAAAGTCTCCCACAAAGTCGCACTCATGGCGTCTGCAATTGTGATTCTCACCTTTGCGCTCTACTCATTGATGCAATACAACACCGTTCGTAGCGCCCTCTACGAAAAAACAGAGCAAAGCACTCAAGAAGCCACCTCTGTACTTGGCTATCAAATTACCAATTGGCTGAACGCCAAATTAAAGCTGATCGATATGATGGCGGAGAGCATCAACGCCGATTTCTCGCCCGAGACGATTCAATCAACATTCGATAACCCCATCTTAGCCAAAGAATTTATACTCATTTTTGGCGGGCTGGATACTGATGGGCAGAAAATAACCAACGACCCGAACTGGAATCCTACAAACTGGGATGCTCGCAAACGCCCGTGGTACCCCTACGCAAAACAGAATAGCCGTGCCGTATTAACCGATCCCTACCCCGATGCTGCGACCGGGGAGATTCTTATCTCAGCTGTGGCAAACTTTTATGATAAGCGCGAATTTAAGGGAGCCTTCGGTGGCGATTTGAGCCTTAAAACCGTCTCTGATGCGTTAAATACCTTAAACTTTCATAACACGGGCTACGCATTCTTAATAAACACTAATGGCAACATCATTAGCCATCCCAATGCAGAATTGAACGGTAAATCAATCACCGATCTTTTTGATGGTCAATCGCCTGCCCTCTCTCCGGAACTAAGCGAATCAACGATTGCCGGAGAATCTGTTTTCGTCGCCTTTCATAAACTGGAAGGCCTGTTCGGCAGTAACTGGATGATTGGCGTTGCTTTGGATAAAAGTAAAGTAATGGCCGAAGCAAATCAGTTTGGTATTACCGCACTTATTGCGACACTCATTAGTGCGCTTATCTGTAGCGGAGCACTGTATCTAGCGGTAACACGACAATTACTTCCTCTTGATAATTTACGCGCCTCTTTAGTCGATATTAATAGCGGTGATGGTGACCTTACTAAGCGCCTTGTCATTACCAGTAAAGATGAGTTCGGTCAGGTATCGACTGACTTTAACCAGTTCATTGAATACCTACAGAATCTCATTTTACAAGTTAAACACATTACCGCTGAGGTACGTACTAACAGCGATCTCACCTCTAACTCAGCCACAACAGCATCTGCGAACCTCGATAAACAGCTGTTCGAATTAGACCAACTAGCTACCGCTATGCACGAGATGACAGCAACCGCCCAAGAGGTCGCCGCTAATGCGCAGCATGCTGCGGATTCTGCACAGCGCGCTGACTCTGCTGCCGGACAAGGTGTTGCTGTAGTATCGCGTACCACTGAGTCTATCGGTCACTTAGCGCAGGATATGGAGAAGATTGTTGCTACCATTAATGAACTTGCTGGGTTTAGTAACAATATTGAATCGATTCTTACCGTCATCACCGAAATTGCGGACCAAACCAACCTTCTGGCGCTCAATGCTGCGATTGAAGCCGCACGAGCAGGTGATATGGGACGAGGGTTTGCGGTTGTAGCGGATGAAGTACGTGCACTGGCTTCACGTACGCAATCCTCTACGGAAGAGATCAAAGATATGATTCAGCAGCTACAATCCGGTGTTAAGAATGCAGAACAAACGATTATCAACAGCCGCGACCTAGCCGCGAAAACTCAAGATGTTGCCGGTGAAGCTGACTCCGTACTCAATACCATTCGCGACAATATTCAAGAGATCAACCAGATGACGGTTCAGATTGCGACAGCGGCAGAACAACAGAGCGCCACCGCCGAAGAGATCAATCGAAACACAACCAACATTCGCGATATCAGCCAATCTGTAGCGAACAGTGCAAAAGATCAAGAAGCAAACTGCCTTAATATGGCCGATCTTACTGCGCGCCAGGATTCAGAACTTGGTAAGTTTAAAGTCTAAACGTCTATTAAACCCGATTAAATAGCCGGTCTCTCGACCGGCTTTATTTAACCTAAAACCAATTTAACCGTATCTCGATCATTCATATTCTCTTGGTACTCTAGCAAGCTTGGGAATTCAGCCATGATCGGTAGCGGAATTTTCACCAGATAATCCAATATTGGGATCAATATCAGATCTGCAGCGGTGAACTGATCACCACATAGGTACGCTTTACCTTGCAGCTGTTCTGATAAAACAGCTAAGGCACGTCTTACTTCAGGCATCGCCTCTTCTACTTTATCTTGCCTAACAGTTCCTCCCTCTCCTTTAGGGAAGGCAAATTCTAGAAGCAGGTTACGCACGATGGCCTGATCAATGTATATAGCAACTATGCCACTCCACTGTTCGACATACGCCTGCTCATAGCTATCACCAGGAAATAGAACCGCCTCACCGTCTAATCGGTCCAAGTAATGGAGAATTGTAATCGTTTCAGCAATTGGGCCATGTTCAGTTAACAACACTGGATACTTTAAGTAAGGGTGTAACTCACGATGTTGATCACTCTTAAATGCAACCTCTTGACCATCAATACGGTTGCTCACTTCATAACTAATATGCTTTTCCTCACACGCCATCATGACGCTACGTACGAATGTACTGAACGTAGGTCCAAAGATTTTTACTTGTGCCGTCATCACTCTCTCCCTGTAACTAATTATTTACGCAACGTTATCTGGGATCACTTTATCTGTAACCACTATATGTTCAAGAACATATTTTAAAACTATGAAATACTTCATCTAAATATTTCATCTCAATTCTTCATCTAAATTCTGGAAGGTAATGATGGGCTGGACTGTCGAACAAAAAACACAATCACGCGAGAAGATTATCAGCAGTGCTGCAGCGCTGTTTACCCGTGACGGCTTTGATAACGTGGGTATTAATGATGTTATGAAACATGCAGGGCTGACACGCGGTGCTTTCTATAATCATTTCACTTCAAAAAGTGAGCTCTATGCCGAAGCAATCCTTGGCGCAGCCAAGCAGGCGAAAAATAGAACCCTTGAACAGCCTGATAACAGCCTTGAAACCATTATTGAATACTACCTAAGCGATAAGCACCGCCGTGGTGAAGATATTTGTTGTCCGCTAGCCTTCTTAACGACCGATATACACCAGCGCGATGATCAAGTTCGATCAACCTACACCAAGGTGCTAAAAGGATTTATTAAGATCATACAATCAACCTACCCGGATGATGATCAAATCAGTGAAGCGGAAGCGATAAAGAAAGTCGTCTTGATGATTGGAGGACTCGCTATTGCGAGAGCGGTGAATGACGACGATTATTCAGAACTATTATTATCAGCCTGCAGAGAAGGCGTGACGTCAAAATAAAACGGCCTCATATGAGGCCGTTTTATAAGATGTTAGCTGCTTGATAATTGGTCGAACAAGCGGCTTTAATCTAAGAGGCTATTTGCCCCAAGAATCACGCAAACCTACCGTACGGTTAAAGACTAATGTCTCTGGTGTAGAGTCTGAATCCAAGCAGAAGTAACCCGTACGCTCAAATTGGTAGCGGCTTTCAACTGCAGCTTCTGCTAAACCGATTTCACAACGACTACCCGTTACAACGACCAAGGACTCTGGATTGATAAACTCGTGAAAATCACGCTCTTTATCACCATCCGGATTCTCTTCCGTAAACAGACGATCGTACTCACGTACTTCACAAGGTGCTGAATTATCTGCAGAAACCCAATGCACTACGCCTTTGGCTTTGTAGCCTTCAGGGTTTGCGCCTTTGGTTGCCGGATCATAAGAGCATTTAAGCTCTATTACGTTTCCGTCAGCATCTTTAATCACTTCATCACATGTAATGACATAAGCACCACGCAAACGCACAGCAACACCTTGCGTTAAGCGCTTCCACTTACGTGGGGGTACTTCAGCAAAGTCATCCTGCTCAATCAAAAGATTGCGCGTAAACGGCACCTTGCGCACGCCCATCGTTTCATCTTTTGGATGTTTAGGCAGCTCAAACCACTCTTCTAACGCTTCATCATAATTTGTTAGCGTTACTTTCAATGGACGAACAACACACATTGCACGCGGCGCGTTTTTATCAAGATCGTCACGCACTGCTGCTTCGAGCATGCCCATATCAACCACACCATTAGAACGTGTTACCCCAACCATGTCGCAGAAATTGCGTAGGGAGGTTGGCGTGTAACCACGGCGGCGCAGACCTGAAATTGTTGGCATACGCGGGTCATTCCAGCCTGTAACCGCATTTTCATCCACCAACTGTTTCAGCTTTCGTTTACTGGTAATGGTGTAGTTCAGTTCTAAACGAGAAAACTCATACTGTTTCGGCTGAGCAGGCACAGGTAGGTTTTCAATAAACCACTCGTATAAAGGACGGTGGTCCTCAAATTCCAAAGTACAGATAGAATGCGTAATGCCTTCAATCGCATCTGACTGACCGTGCGCAAAGTCATAGATCGGATAGATACACCACTTATCACCTGTCTGATGATGATTCGTGTGTAAAATACGATAGATCATTGGATCACGAAGATTCATATTCGGTGACTGCATATCGATCTTCGCACGCAAAGAGCATGCTCCTTCTGCAAACTCACCGTTTTTCATGCGCTCAAACAGTTCGATATTTTCTTCAACCGTACGATCACGATAAGGGCTGTTCTTACCTGGTGTCGTGAAGTTACCACGGTATTCACGTGCTTCTTCCGGCCCAAGATCACAGACATAAGCTTTACCATCTTTAATTAACTGAACCGCCCACGCATGCAGCTGATCAAAATAATTAGAGGTGTAACGAATATCACCACCCCATTCAAAACCCAACCAAGTTACATCTTCAATAATTGAGTCGATGTACTCTTGGCTCTCTTTTTCCGGGTTGGTATCGTCGAAACGTAAATTACAAACACCCTTATATTTAACCGCGGTGCCAAAGTTTAGGCAGATCGACTTCGCGTGGCCAATATGCAAATAACCATTAGGCTCTGGCGGAAAACGAGTAACAACCTTACCTTCGTTTTTATTCTGCTCCAGATCCTTTTCAATCACTTGATGAATGAAGTTCGTTGGCTTGCTGCTTTCTGTAGTGCTCATAGGTAGCGTTTTAATCCCGGAATAGCTGAAATCTGTATCGTCTTTTTTATGCCCGCAAGCAGTTTGTCCCGACGACTGAAATATATACTTCCATTATAAACGGATGCTCTACATAAATGGCAGCAGGCAAACCAACAATTTTGTTATTTTCCTAATAAATACCTTCGACTACCCTCTACAGGAAGCCGATTATCTTTTGAGTTACTCCCTAAGAATAAACAATGATGCGTTTCTCTTAGACTTGCGTATAATGGCCCGGTTAAAGGCGAAGAAGTGGACACTATAACGATGATAATTCTCCATACCAATTTTGGTGACATATCCTTAGAGTTAGATTACGAAAAGGCTCCAAAAACCGCAGCAAACTTTGAACAGTACGTTACGGACGGTTTTTATGACGGCGTTATTTTTCACCGCGTAATAAACGGTTTCATGATTCAAGGTGGTGGTTTTGAACCTGGCATGGTTCAAAAAGACACGCGCGAAAATATCGAGAACGAAGCGGACAACGGCCTTTCAAATGCAGCAGGTACTGTTGCTATGGCGCGCACTATGGACCCTCATAGCGCTTCAGCTCAGTTCTTCATCAATGTTTCTGACAACACATTCCTAGATCACACAGCGAAAACAACCGAAGGTTGGGGCTACGCAGTATTTGGTAAGATTGTTGACGGTATGGATGTTGTAAATAAGTTAAAAGCCGCTGCAACTACCATGCGTGCAGGCCATCAGGATGTACCCGTCGACGATATCATTATCGAATCTGCTGAAGTTATTGCAGATGATGCTGATAGCGAAAGCACTGAAGACAAGAGTGCCGACGAGTAAAAACTGAATAAAGCTGCACTCCAACAGCGAGCCAGCAGCAACATATAAAATACTGAAGAGTAAGCATGTCTGTATTTTTTATCTCAGATCTTCATCTGACCCCAGAACGCCCGGATATTGCCCGGGCGTTTTCATATTTTTTATCTAACACAGCACCCAATGCCGAATCTCTCTATCTACTGGGAGATATTTTTGATGCTTGGATCGGTGATGATGCCGCAGTTCCGGGGCTAGAGCCTCTGGTACAACAGCTGAAAGCTCTTAGCGATTCAGGCTGCAAGCTCTATTTTCAGCATGGCAATCGTGATTTTTTAGTGGGTCAAACCTTTGCTGATAGCATTGGCGCTGAACTACTGCCCGATGCCGTTGTGCATTCATTGCCTATAGGTGATGTACTGCTTATGCATGGCGATCAATTATGCATAGACGACCAAGAGTATATCCGCTTTAGAGAGATGGTTCGCAACCCTCAATGGCAACAGATGATGCTAAGCAAATCGATTGAAGAACGCTTAGGCATTGCTAAACAGCTACGTGAAACTAGCCAAGAGAAAACAGCTGCAAAAGCGGACTATATAACCGACGTGAATGCTAGTGAGGTGAATGCCCAACTAGATGCTCACAAGGTCAATATGATGATACATGGTCATACGCACCGACCTGCAATTCACAAACTCGATGACAGCGAAGCGACTCGTATTGTTTTAGGTGACTGGGATAAAAAAGGTTGGTATTTAGAAGTGAACCAAGATGGATATGATCTGGTGAGTTTTGATATTTAAGCAACCACTCTGCGTATAGATGAGAATGCCTTCCCGGCATATGGAAATGGCAGACACTCAAGGGTAAGCAAACACTGTTTACTTACCCTGTAGAGATAAGCTTACATAAAACTAGGCTTACCACTATGGAAGCGAAACTCATCGTCGTCGCTTTCGATAAGCTCTTTTTCTACGCCTCGAAATAGCTCGATACGATCATCTATCGGCTCACCCGCATACTCTTCAGCTAAGCCCAAATAGTCCTGATAGTGACGCCCTTCTGATTTCAACAAGGATCGATAAAATTTCGCTAGCTCATCATCTAGATGCGGCGCCAATTTCGCGAATCGCTCACATGATCGCGCCTCAATCAACGCTCCTACTATTAACAGATCAACAAGATGACCTGGTTCGTAAGTTCGTACATGCTTGAGCAAACTGCCGGCATAACGGGCCGGTGACATATGGGCATAAACTACCCCTCGATCTTGCATGATTGCCAAAACCTGCTCGAAATGGATCAACTCTTCACGGGCTAGACGCGACATTTTATTTAATAGATCAATACGGTCTACGTAGCGAAACATCAATCGCATCGCTGTCGAGGCCGCCTTTTTCTCACAGTGAGCATGATCAATTAATAAAACATCTTGATTAACTAATGCAGCCTGAATCCAAAGGTCTGGCGTTTCACAGCCTAAAAATTCTTTAATCTCGTCGAGAACATCCATCAATCACGTGACCATCTATTACTAAAAATGAGCGCGCATTATAACGAGCCCTTACCATGCCTGCATTAGTGATATAGCCGAAAAGACAAATAGATTGACCAAGCTCAGTTTGAAATTAATAAGGACAGGTCTAAACAATGCCTAACGTTCTGTTGTAATCAGTTTTATAGCTAACCCAACAAAAACAACGCCTGCGAGCTTATTGATGATGGATTGCGCGGAAGCCGATTCTTTAAACCAATGGCTAATCGTGCCAGAGAGATAAGCAATACAACTCATCACACTAAACCCAGCAATAATGAATAAACCGCCAAGTAGCAGCAGCTGCATTGTTAAACTACCCAATTGAGGATTTGCAAACTGAGGTAAAAATGCCATAAAGAAAATAGCTAACTTAGGATTGGTTAGGCTCATAAAGACCCCTCGCTTATATAAAGCGAGCGTACTTAACCGAGCTGGCGGCGTTTCAGATAATGCCGCGGCGCCCGCTTTGAATGAAAGCCACGCCAAATACACAAGGTAGATAGCCCCAATCACTTTGAGCGCAACAAAAGCGGTGACACTGACCTGAAAGATAACCGCGACACCTAAGGCAACCGCTAGTGTGTGGAATACCAACCCAGTACAAAGGCCTAAAGTCACAATAAATCCCGCTTTCCTGCCATGAATAGCTGACTGCATAAGCACAAAAATATTATCGGGCCCTGGAGAGAACGACAACAACACTGAAGCCAACATAAAAGTCAGTACCGTTTCATTTGATAGCACACTAACATCCTCTATTTACACATAAACAATCAACGACGAAGGAAAAGCAGCAAAGCTTAATTATTCAACAAGCGAGCATCGCTAAATTTCGGGTAAATTTCTAGAAAAAACACCGAATTGCGCCTCTATACGAGCAGAAACCCCTAATAGAAACCGCCTTTACTAAAAAAACTAAACAAAAGGTGCATTTCCTTGAATTTTTCCTTCGAAAAGTCATAAAAAAAGCTGTATACTGTCGCGCAATTTTAGGACCTCACATAGTCGAGTAAAGAGATGACAGATTTATCCAAGTACAGAAACATTGGTATTTTCGCGCACGTAGATGCGGGTAAAACCACTACAACAGAACGTATCCTAAAGCTTACTGGTAAAATCCATAAGACTGGTGAGGTTCACGATGGTGAATCTACTACGGATTTCATGGAACAGGAAGCTGAGCGCGGTATTACTATCCAGTCAGCGGCGATCACCACTTTCTGGAATGATCACCGTATGAACGTTATCGATACTCCGGGACACGTTGACTTCACTGTTGAAGTATATCGTTCGCTGAAAGTACTAGATGGCGGTATTGGTGTATTCTGTGGTTCTGGTGGCGTTGAGCCTCAATCAGAAACTAACTGGCGTTATGCTGACGAATCTGGCGTTTCACGTATCATCTTCGTAAACAAGCTGGACCGTCTAGGTGCAGACTTCTTTAGAGTTGTAGACCAGATCGAAAATGTACTAGCGGCTAAGCCTCTAGTAATGACACTGCCAATCGGCCGTGAAGACGACTTTGTTGGTGTTGTAGACGTCCTAACGAAGAAAGCTTACGTTTGGGATGACACAGGCCTTCCTGAAAACTACAAAATTGAAGACGTGCCTGCTGACATGGTAGACGACGTTGACATGTACCACGAACAGCTAATCGAAACAGCTGTTGAGCAAGACGACGACCTAATGATGGCTTACATGGAAGGCGAACAGCCAACTATGGAAGAAGTTAAGCGTTGTATTCGTAAAGGTACTCTTGAACTTGCATTCTTCCCAACTTACTGTGGTTCTGCATTCAAGAACAAAGGTATTCAGCTAATTCTGGATGCGGTTGTAGATTACCTACCATCACCAACAGAAGTTGCTGCACAAGACCTAACAGACGAAGCAGGTGAGCCAACAGGCGAAGTTGCAACAGTATCTGTTGATGAGCCTTTCCGCGCACTAGCATTCAAAATCATGGATGACCGTTTCGGCGCCCTTACATTCGTACGTATTTACTCAGGCGTACTGAAGAAAGGTGACACAATCCTTAACTCGTTCACTGGTAAAACTGAACGTGTTGGCCGCATGTGTGAGATGGAAGCTGATGAGCGTAAAGAACTAGATTCTGCTCAAGCAGGCGACATCATCGCTATCGTTGGCATGAAGAACGTACAGACTGGTCACACACTTTGTGATCCTAAGCATGAATGTACACTTGAAGCGATGGTATTCCCTGAGCCTGTAATCTCTATTGCGGTAGAGCCTAAAGACAAAGGTGGTGCTGAGAAAATGGGTATCGCTATCGGTAAGATGGTAGCAGAAGATCCTACTTTCCTAGTACACACTGATGAAGACAGCGGTCAGACGATCCTGCGTGGTATGGGTGAGCTTCACCTAGATATCAAAGTTGATATCCTTAAACGTACTTACGGTGTTGATCTAATCGTTGGTGAGCCTCAAGTTGCTTACCGCGAAACAATCACCAAAGAGGTTGAAGATTCTTACACGCATAAGAAACAGTCTGGTGGTTCTGGTCAGTTCGGTAAAATCGACTACCGCATCAAGCCAGGTGAGCCAAACTCTGGTTTCACGTTCTCCTCTACTGTTGTAGGCGGTAACGTACCTAAAGAGTTCTTCCCAGCTGTTGAGAAGGGCTTCCAGAGCATGATGGAACAAGGTGTTCTAGCGGGCTTCCCTGTACTAGACGTTGAAGTAGAGCTTTTCGACGGTGGTTTCCACGCGGTTGACTCCTCTGCTGTAGCATTCGAAATCGCTGCTAAAGGCGCATTCCGTCAGTCTATCCCTAAAGCAGGCGCTCAGCTTCTTGAACCTATCATGAAAGTTGACGTTTTCACTCCTGAAGATCACGTTGGTGACGTTATCGGTGACCTTAACCGTCGTCGTGGCATGATCTCTGGTCAGGAAGCTGCAGGTTCTGGCGTACGTATCAAAGCAGACGTTCCACTATCTGAAATGTTTGGTTACATCGGATCTCTGCGTACTATGACTTCTGGTCGTGGTCAGTTCTCTATGGAGTTCTCACACTACTCAGCTTGCCCAAGCTCTGTATCTGAAGCGGTAATCGCTGAAGAGAAAGAACGCCAAGCTAACAAAAAGTAATCTGATTACTTTAGCTTTCTAAAAAAGCCCGATGAGAGATCATCGGGCTTTTTTTGTGCCTATCTACTTATTCAACTCCCCTATTCGCCAAGCAAGCACAAATGCTGCAAGCTCCTTTCGCCTTTTGAGAAACAAAGCTTCAATAGCTCCTGACAAATACAGGCCCCTCTTAATCTCTATAGAATGATCAGAGTGACCAATAGGAAAATTCAACCATGTGGCTATATCAAAGCAGAAGGGGGGCAAAACGTTTAAACAATCAGATTCTTGAGACATCTATATGACAATAGAAGAATTGAAATAAACTCAGCCTCACAGCTTTTCATGAGAAACCCCGTTTACTCACTTCTCAACTTACAAATCCCTAGCAAAATGCGGTTACTCGACCCGATAAACACCCATACAAATAACTGCACGACGATCAACACTTACCCTCGCACTAAGAGCAGAGGTAAGTAACGAAACCATAGCAAAATCTTACGACTGAAAATTACTCCGCTGTCATCATTACAACGTTATCTTTACGGTCGATGATGACATACTTTGACAGATCAGCTCCCATCATTAGATCATTAGCCATCTTATTCAGATGAGGTTCGGCATCATCACTACTCGGCAGCTCTCCCTCAACGCCACTCAAGCCAGCTGCAATCATAAAATCCCAATCGGCAGAGATCTGGTCCGCCTCAGCAGCAAAGCCAGTAAAGCTCTCTAACTCTGAGGGTATTTTATCAACACACATTACCGGCACTAAAGAACCACGCTGGCGACGCTTATGCTTTTTACTATCCTGCTTCTCTATTTGCGCAAACAGAAACAACAGACGCTGTGGCTGATCTTGATTTTTAGCTTCAGAAACTAAGTTACTAAATGGGCTCGACATGGATGCCTCCTCAATAAAACAATACCCGTACTGTAGAGCGTCCTGTCATTAGAGTATTGATTTTTATCAAGCTTTTGGCGGTGCACCTTTTACACATAAAAGAGCGTATACCACTAACCACGAGGCCTGCAGCCCATTTACTACCTCATAAGGAGTACCCCAACAAATTCCTCAGCCTCTCGCCAAAGATAGCCTTCCTTATCTCGCCTTCGTACCACAAACAGTAGAATATTCTGAGCAGCTGTATTACCCTCGCTGCACGATATAAAGGGCATAGAAGCAGATGAAATTTATTAACCTTGACGCAAACACCGCCTACGACAAGGCAATCAAATCCTGCACAAAAGACAATAAAACGATTGTGTGCGGTACCGATGAAGATCGCAGCTATATAGAGGAAGCCCTACAAGACAGTCCCGGCCACAAAGAGATTATTAAAGCATCGTCAGCTATTAACGCTAAAAAATGGCTTATATCGCAGCAAGAAGCGCTTCAGAACATAATTGATGTTTCAGCCGTGACAGGAAGTTGGCCTGGTGAATCAACCGCTAAACCTGGTTTCACTCTGGCTTCAGACATTATGACCGGCGCCCCTATCGAAGACCTAATCGGCGCAAAAATAAAAACCGATCGTAATTGGAAAGTACCTGCGTATTTCAATTTTGGCGGCTGGAACAACTGCCCCTCAGCTGAAATTCAGTGTGCTATCTGGAAACATTGGCAACATGAGTATGGCGCCAAAATCGTCGGCGTCAGTAACGATGTCATTGAAGCTTATGTCAGCAATCCTCCAAGCACAGAAGAGGAAGCGATGGCATTAGCATGGCAGCACTATGCTTACTGCAATGACATTGTCGATCAAGGCGTTGAAACAGTTGCCAAGCTTGCATCCGTATTGATCAATCACGATTGCTGGTATTTTTGGTGGGATTAAGCATCCACCCTCTGCTTACACTACCCAACA
>Ga0193958_1000409_pt1 | contig 16157 bp, 11 predicted proteins | sample FB_1_MG_FD_140320 | JGI IMG/M metagenome (GOLD analysis project Ga0193958, IMG submission 140320) | Microbial mat bacterial communities from the Broadkill River, Lewes, Delaware, United States - FB_1_MG | ecosystem: Environmental > Aquatic > Freshwater > River > Microbial mats | place: USA...
AAATATGGTATAAACAGGATTTTTAATTTTCCTCTCTTTTACTTTAAGAAAATAATAAGGTTTTTTATGTCTGAGATGCTCGCTGAACTCGCAAAAGTCAATGAAGTGTTAACACAACATGGTATCAATCATGCCGAAGAAAGTATCACCCGCTTATATCATGCTTTAGCTGAAAACCCTGAAGCAAATCAAGCTGAAAGTGGGATGTGTAATGCCTGTGTATTTTTCTTACAACAGATTAATAGTGATACCAGTTCATTAGCTGTAACAGAGTTGACTCAACGAGAAGGGCGCGTCGAATATGCTATGAGTTTGACACAGTTTATCGTGTCATTATTAGATGCTCGTTATGAAGATGAAGAGGTGATCAAAACCTGTTTAGATGAAGCCTTAACAGTACTGGATGCATTAGGGCATGAAGTGGCGGTCAATGCTGCTGAAGATCCTGAATCATTACAGGAAGCAGATTGGTATCATGGGATGAATATCGCGGAAACAGCCTCTGTGATGGCAGATATTTATACCACGACCTTAAATGATGACGCTCAAGAACTGGCAGCACGTTGTTTAGAAGTTAAAATTCTTTCTTCTATTGCAGGGCAATACCCACATATTGTTGCCCCCTCTGTGATTAACGTGTCCAGTTGTTTTGCTAAAACAGGACAAGCAGAACAAGCTTTATATGGCTATTATGCTGTGATTAAAGATTTTGCTTGGATTGTGGGTGAATTTAAAGAAGGAGATGTGTTAACACCTGAAGAAAGCATGGCGTTAGAAGCCTTAAAAGTCGCGTGTGAGCGATATGTAGGCAGTGTTGAAGAAGATGCTTTTGAAATACTAGAGCAAGCAACAGAGACTTTAGAGAAAACAGATCTCATTCTTAGTACCGCTGAGCAAGTGAGTAACGAAGAGTAATATAATGTATTAACTATGTGCTGTCATACAGCACATAGCTTTAATTTATTTTAAAGGGGATTCGATTGTTTTCTTGGCAGCATTCAAGGCTTCATGAAAACCAATAGTGCCTTCTGTATTAGCTTGGTAATATTTAATATCACGCAATTGTGCCCCAGTAAAATCAGCTCCATAAGCATTGGCACGATATAAGCTTGCACCATTTAAGTTAGCCCCTTTTAAATTGGCTTTGTATAAGCTGCACCATTTTAAATTCGCTTTACGTAAATCAGCCCCTTCTAAATTGGCTTTAAACATACTGGCGCGAAATAGTTTTGCATTACTTAAAATTGCATTTTTTAAATTGGTATTATTCAGTTCAGCACGGGTTAAACGTGCACCCTCTAAATTAGCCCCTTCCAAATCGACACCTGTTAAATTAAAACGGTATAAATTTGCGCCTTTTAATAAGCAGTAGCGGCATTTTTTAGTTTTCATTAAAGTTTTAATATTATTTTTGACATCATCTGCTTCAGAGCTGCTAATGATGATTTCTTTTTTCTTCTCTTCCTGCGGTATTACTTTTTCAGTGATAGCTGTAATTGGCTTGCTATCATCAGTTATTTTTGAACTAGGGATTATTTCTTGAGGCGGGACAGGTTTTAACTCTGTCGCACAAATTAAACTACTTTGTGCAAAAAAAAGGAATAAAACCAGTGATAGCAAGGAGCTGATACGTGCAGTCACTTTATAAAGGGAAGGGATAAAATAAGCATGTATGAGTAACTTCATAGTGTTATCACTGTAATGAAAAATCCTTAATCACCAAACACTTGGAGCGTTATGAATGCGCTATGCGTTCCTGTTTAACTGATTTGTTTATTTAGGGGTAAGGAATAAAAGGAACTAAAGTATATGAGTACGAATACCAATATATTACATTTTATCAACTTATACTATAAGAAATTTTGGTAAATGTATGCTCAGTTGTATTTTATAGTTTTTAGTCTATTTGATTCATGATTACCTCAAATAAATACTACTTTCCCTTTTTAGGGTAAATGTCTTAACCTTGACAAGTTATTAAAACACTAGTACTTTTATTTTTATGAGATTTTTATTGTATAAATTCATTTTATTCATGTTCATTTTTATGAGCATTACTATATCTGGTCAAGTTTTACTTGCACTGGATATAAGTGAATTTATGCCAATAGATAATGCAAAAATGCATCATCAACAAATAGACAGCAATAATTTACCATGTGACGCATGTGAAGTAAAAGTATGTCAACATCAGCAATGTACTGGTAGTGTTTGTACTTTATGTATGATATGTAGTTTTTTTATAATCATATTATTTCTCATTAGTACCATTTCATCTAAATATAAGTGGCAGCGTATTTTAAATACCTCTTATCTCCCCTCACATTTATATACACTTTTTCGCCCGCCTAAAATTTAATTCCTTTTGCTTGATATTTTATAGCTTTATTTTTGGTCAAAAAAAGCATTAGCTTTTGTTAATTCTTTGACTACAAAAGGATTTTATTATGAATAGCATTACCTGTCCGTCAAAGGGCATGTGTCTTAGTCGTCGTCGTTTTGTACAAGGTCTAGCCTTGGGAGGGACGATGCTTGGACTGGGTATTAATCCAAAATCAATACAAGCACAACAATTATCACAGCCGTTATTTCGTGGTACAGATTTTCGGCTAATCATTGGTACGGATACTGTTAATTTTACAGGAACACCACGTACTGCCACCACGGTTAATGGTTCTGTTCCTGCTCCTATTCTACGTTGGAAACAAGGTGATACTGTGACCTTACGTGTCACCAATACAATGGCAGAAACCTCTTCTATTCATTGGCATGGGATTATTTTACCAACAGAAATGGATGGTGTACCGGGTTTAAGTTTTGATGGGATTGCCCCAGGGGAAACCTTTACATATCGTTTTACCTTGCGACAAAGCGGCACTTACTGGTATCACAGCCACTCAGGGTTTCAAGAGCAAACAGGGCAATATGGGGCAATTATTATTGACCCTTTAGAAGCTGATCCTGTCAGCTATGATCGTGATTATGTGGTTTTACTATCAGATTGGAGTGATGAAAACCCAAATGATATTTATCATAAACTAAAAAAACTCAGCCATTATTATAATTTCAGTGAACGCACGACAAAAGACCTTTGGCAAGAAGTGCGTGATAAAGGTATAAGCCAAACGTGGAATGAGCGCAGTATGTGGAATCAGATGCGTATGAGTGATCGGGATTTATCTGATGTTACAGGTTATACCTATACATTTTTAATGAATGGACAAACGCCAGCAACAGGGTGGATGGGCTTATTTAAGCGTGGGGAAAAAGTCCGTCTTCGTTTTATTAATGCGGCTGCAATGACCTTTTTTGATGTGTGCATTCCTGGTCTAAAAATGACAGTAGTGGCTGCAGATGGGCAATATGTTGAACCTGTGAGTGTGGATGAATTTCGTATTGGTGTAGCAGAAACTTATGATGTTATTGTTGAACCTAACGATGATTCTGCCTATACAATTTTTGCTCAAGCATTAGATCGTTCAGGTTATGCACGCGGTATTTTAACCTCAAATCCAGCATTGCAACCTAAAATACCAAGCATGGATGAATTACCTATCCTTAGTCATCAAGATATGGGAATGGGTGGTGGTGCTCATGCGGGGCATGACATGGCAGCAATGGCACCCCCTCCAGTCGCAGCACTAAAAGATGATCCTCATGCAGGGCATAATATGCCTGTAATCGAGAATGATCCCCATGCAGGGCACGATATGGCAGCGATGGGGACAGGTAAAAAAATGCCCTCTCAAGCGGGGGCAGCAGGGTATGGCAGTGATACGCCTATCAAACACCTTCCCAGTGAATATGGCGCACATGTCGATATGCGTGCGGATGGAGCACAATACCGTTTAGATGATCCTGGGGTGGGTTTACGCAATAATGGGCGACGGGTATTGGTTTACAGTGATTTAAAAAATCTTTATGTCACGCCTGATCGCCGTGAACCTTCTCGTGAAATTCAGCTACATTTAACAGGCAATATGAGCCGTTATATGTGGTCAATGAATGGAATTAAATTTGCTGATGCTGAACCACTGCAACTGATTTACGGTGAACGTGTTCGTATTACCTTAGTTAATGACACTATGATGAACCACCCGATCCATTTGCACGGTATGTGGAGTGATTTAGAAACAGGTGACCCAGAACATATTCCACGTAAACACACGATAATTGTACAGCCAGGGGCAAAGATTAGTTATCTGGTCACTGCTGATGCAAAAGGGCGTTGGGCATACCACTGCCATTTGCTTTATCACATGCTGGGTATGTTTCGTGAAGTACGGGTGAGCTAAGGAATTTATAATGCATTATTTAATCATATTTATAAGTTGTCTTTTTCTTCCTCTTCATGTTGTAGCAATGGGAGAAGATGATCCATTATTGTTCATGCTAAAAATTGATCAGCTGGAATTACAAGATACTGATGAACACAGTACACTCGCTTGGGAAGCACAAGCATGGCTAGGAAAAGATTTAAATAAGCTGTATTTGAAAACAGAAGGTGAATATACAAATAGTGATTATGAAGAATTAGAAACTCAATTATTGTATAGTTATGCCATTGCACCTTATTGGGATATTCAAGCAGGATGGCGACATGATAGCCACCCTGAACCGAGTCGAGATTGGTTAGCTTTAGGTTTTCAAGGATTAACGCCATACTTTTTTGAAACAACTGTAAACCTCTTTATAGGGAATGATGGGCGTACAGCATTACGTTTTAAAGGCGAGTATGAATGGATGCTTAACCAACGTTGGGTATTAAGCCCTGATATTGAAATAAATCTGCATGGTAAGAATGATCCAGATACCAAAACAGGCTCAGGCTTATCTGATATGTCTACGGGTTTACGGCTACGTTATGAAATTCGCCGCGAATTTGCACCCTATATTGGGGTGAAGTGGCAGCGTCAATTTGGTCAAACTGCTGATTATGCAGAACAGGAAGGTGAGGCAACACATGACGTAATTATTGTTGCAGGGGTACGTATTTGGTTCTAATAAATTAAAAGTAATTTGTATAGACAAATGATTAATAGTGGTTTTTTAGTTAAAAACCACTATTTTTCTATGAGGGATAAATTTTCAGGCTAGATAAACACTACCCAGCACAGTAGGATGGCGTGCCCCTGTAATAGTGTGTAAATTACAAGGTAATTGATGAATACGTTGATGAGAAAACCATGCAAAGCTGATTGCTTCGACCCAATCAGGATTAATATTTAATGCTTGCGTAGACTGTATTGAAATATCAGCTAATGCTTTACTTAAACCTTCCATAATTAATGGGTTATGTATCCCTCCCCCACATATAAATAAGGAATCAATCTGATAATTTTGTACTGCATTGGCAATCGTATCTGCGGTAAACTGGCACAAGGTTGCCTGTACATCTTCAGGCTTGTAATGGCTTAGAGAGACACAGTTTTGCAACCAAGAGAGATTAAAATAATCGCGCCCTGTACTTTTAGGCGGTAATTGTTGAAAATATGCATCAGCACAGAGTCGTTCTAATAATTCAGGCTGTACCACCCCAGTTTTTGCCCATTGAGCATCTTTATCATAGAATTCCCCTGTATGTTGGTGACACCATGCATCAATCAAACAGTTTCCTGTGCCTGTATCAAAACCAACCTGTGGGTAATCGGCTAAATTTTTATCTAATACGGTCACATTGGCAATCCCCCCAATATTCACAATAGCACGGTTTTCAGTGGTACTATGAAAGACAGCATGGTGAAATGTCGGAGTTAAAGGGGCACCCTGTCCCCCTGCTGCCATATCACAACGCCGAAAATCCCCTATGGTATTAATTCCTGTCCGTCCAGCAATAATGGCACTATTACCTAGTTGCCATGTATAAGCAGGGGTTTGTTGGGGAGCATGGTAAAGTGTTTGCCCAACATTACCAATGGCAACAATATCAGTCGCATCTAATTGTTGTGTGGCTAATAAATCTAAAATATTCGCTGCAAAAATTTCTGCTAAACGGTGATCTAGGGCTGCAATATCAGCCAATGGCGTATTATCTTGGCTATGCTGGCTACAGTGCAATAGATGTTGGTGCAAATTGTGAGGAAGTGAATAACTTTCTGCTGCCTGCAAGTGAATACCACGCTCTGTAATATCTACAAGTGCAACATCCACTGCATCCACACTGGTACCCAACATTAAACCAATATAAAACGCCATATTTTATTTAATTATCCACGGTTTTTGTTGGTGTCACTAAGTCTTTATCCACGTTAGCCACTTTAAGTTGTTTTTGTACGACAACTTTCTGACTTGCTTCGTCTAATTTAGCTAAGATGCCACGAGTTTTTTGAATAAAGTCTTTTTGTTTTTGCACAGGTGTGTTACCACCTCTTGAGCGCGGCAATTTTACACGTAATGGATTCTTGTGTACCCCGTTAACGTGAAATTCATAATGTAAGTGATAGCCCGTTGCTAAGCCTGTTTTACCAACATAACCAATGACTTGACCTTGTTTAACCCGTTGTCCTTTTTTCAGCCCTTTTGCAAAGTGATTCATATGTGCATAGAGGGTACTGTGGCTTTTATCATGTTGTAATACAACAGTATTACCATAACCACGCTGTCGCCCAACAGATTTAACGCGTGCATCTCCTACGGCATAAATAGGCGTACCTTTAGGTGCTGCATAATCGATCCCTTTATGGGCACGAATACGATTTAATACAGGATGACGACGGGCACGGGTGAAGTAAGAGCTGATACGGCTAAATTTAACGGGGGTACGTAAAAATGCTTTACGTAAGCTGCGACCATTGGGGTTATAATATTTCGTCTTACCTGATTTGTTTGTATAACGAACCGCGCGATGTGTTTTCCCTTGGTTAACAAATTCAACCGCTAAAATATCACCATCTTTAGTTTTATTGTTATCGTCAGTATGACGCTCATACACAACAGTAAAATGATCTCCCGGTTGAATATTATTGATAAAATCAATATTCCAACGCAAGATTTTAACCATATTTAAAATTAAGCGATTAGATAAGCCTGCTTTTTGCCCGGCAGCAAATAAAGAGCTATTAATCGTACCTGCAACAGCCACCTGTTCTGTTTTAATATCACGTTGCTGGATTTTACCACTAAAGCCATCATTATCACGGGAAATACGTAATTCTTCATTAAAACTTAAACCAATTTTAATGTTTTCAATATTCCCTTTTGGATCATGTTGAATAGTGATTTTTTGATCAGGGTATAAATTAAGTAGTTTCCGTTTGTATTTTTTTAAGGCTAAAATTTCATGCATTTGCGAACGACTGAGTTTATTACGCTCAAAAATAAGCGATAAACTATCCCCTGCATTCACTTTTAAATCAACCTGACGAAAACCATCTGCATCAAATTCATGCTCGCGGCTTATCTCTTCCGTTTTATCTTCCTGTAATGGTGATAAAGGCGAGAGTGACACATGCTTAATGGACTCGGGAGCATTCAATGCACTGCCAAGTAAAGAGGCTTTTTGGGCAGTTGGCAAAGCTAATGGAACAATACTTGTTTCAGGTAAACTAAAACGATTTTCTGCTTCCGTAATCCCTTCAATTTCATCAACAATTTGTTCAATTTCCTCTGATTTTAAATTCAGGGGGTGTTGTGCCAATTGTGGTAATGCAAGAGCCGCTTTATTCTCAGTTTGTTGTGGTTGTAGTACACTGTGCTCTTTCAATGGTTCATAAAACGCGTTTGAGCTGTTAAGCCACCACGCAAGTGGGAGAATGCTTAACATGCTTGCGCTGACAATTTTTGAATGCCAATTGCGCTGTTTACGACGTTTTAGACCACCTTCAACGGTATATTCATAACCTGATAGTTGCGCTGGTAAATCTGGGCCTTTTTTGCCAAATAATAAGCGTGATAAGGTGCTCGCAGGCTGCGATTTAGTTGCTGAACCTTTCGCTTTCTTATGTAAGCTATTGACAGACTTAGTGTTATACTTTGATGTTCTCTGGTAACTCATTGTCTCTACACTGATTCTTGGTACAATAGAAAAATACCGCGTGTGAGGGCAAGAGTCAATAAATATTGCACTCTATTTTAATATTTTTTATTTATTTCTTTGGTTTTAACAATGAGGTTTTGCATGACAACCGTGACAGAGGCACTGGATCAAATTAAACTAGGTACGGATGAAATCCTACTAGAAGACGAGTTACGTAAAAAATTAGAGACAGGTCAGCCGTTACATATTAAAGCAGGTTTTGACCCCACTGCCCCTGATTTGCACCTTGGTCACACTGTGTTATTAAATAAAATGCGTCAATTTCAGGAACTCGGACATAAAGTGTCTTTCCTTATTGGTGATTTTACAGGCATGATTGGTGATCCAACGGGAAAAAATATTACCCGTAAGCCGCTGACACAAGAACAAGTGTTAGACAATGCACAAACCTATAAAACTCAAATTTATAAAGTCCTTGATCCAGAAAAAACCAATGTGTGTTTTAACTCGGAATGGATGGGCAAGATGAATGCCAGTGACCTCATTCAGCTTGCAGCAAAACAAACCGTGGCGCGGATGTTAGAACGTGATGATTTTAGTAAACGCTATAAAGGTGGGCAGCCCATTGCGATTCATGAGTTTTTATATCCTTTAGTACAAGGTTACGATTCTGTTGCGATGCGTGCAGATGTTGAATTGGGTGGTACTGATCAAAAATTCAATTTGCTAGTTGGGCGTGAGTTACAAAAACATTATGGGCAAGCCCCTCAAGTAGTGATTACCATGCCTATTTTAGAAGGTTTAGACGGAGTACAAAAAATGTCTAAATCCTTAAATAACTATATCGGTATTGCTGAACCTGCGGATGAGATGTTTGGCAAACTGATGTCTATCTCTGATGATTTAATGTGGCGGTACATTGATTTATTAAGCTTTAGAACTGCACAAGGTATTCAAGCGTGGAAGCAGTCCGTGGAAGAGGGTAAAAACCCACGGGATGTAAAAATTGAGTTTGCGAAAGAAATTATTGGTCGTTTTCATAATGAGGCAGCAGCAACCAGTGCCCATGAAAACTTTATTGCACGTTTCCAAAAAGGGCAAATTCCTGATGAGATGCCTGAATTTGTACTGACTGCTGAAGAAGGTGGTTTAGCGATTGCCAATGTACTTAAAGCAGCAGGTTTAACCAGCAGTACCTCAGAAGCAATGCGTATGATTAAGCAGGGTGCTGTCAAAATTGATGGGGAAAAAGTCACTGATAAGGGGTTAAGCCTCAGTGCATCTGAACATGTTTATCAAGTTGGTAAGCGTAAATTTGCAAAGATCAGTATTCAATAAATCTGTAAAATAAGAGGTTCTCTTTTTTACGTTTATGTTTTTTAGGTAAAAAATTATGCAAGCATTTACAGCCTTAACAGGATTAACCGCTCCCTTAGATCGTGCCAATGTTGACACAGATGCCATCATTCCTAAACAGTTTTTAAAGTCGATTAAACGTACAGGTTTTGGTCCTAATTTATTTGATGAGTGGCGTTACCTTGATCACGGTGAACCGGGGCAAGATTGCAGCAATCGCCCACTTAACCCTGATTTTGTTTTAAATGAAGATCGTTATCAAGGGGCTGAAATTTTATTAGCACGGCAGAATTTTGGCTGTGGTTCTAGTCGTGAACATGCGCCATGGGCATTATTAGATTACGGTTTCCGTGTTGTAATTGCCCCTAGTTATGCAGATATTTTTTATAATAACTGCTTTAAAAATGGTATATTACCGATTGTTTTATCTGAAGAAGTTGTGGCACAACTTTTTACAGAAGCGGAAGCTGAAGTGGGTTATAAATTAACGGTTGATTTAGCCGCTCAAACAGTGAGCACACCAGCGGGAGCTGTCTTTGCATTTGAAGTCGATGCATTTAGAAAGCACTGTTTGTTAAACGGTTTAGATGATATTGGTTTAACATTACAGCACCAAGATGATATTCATGCTTATGAAGAAAAAACAAAGCAAAATGCACCTTGGTTAATCAGCTAAAATAAAGAGAAAACTAGATATGAGTAAGAAAATTGCGTTATTAGCAGGTGATGGTATTGGCCCTGAAATTGTGGGCGAAGCAACACGTGTCATCAACACTTTACAAGCTGATTTTGGACTGAATGCAGAATTAGAAGAAGGCTTAATTGGCGGTTGCGCTATTGATGCAACAGGTAAACCCTTACCTGAAGCAACCTTAGCACTAGCAAAAGAAGCAGACGCAATTTTACTAGGTGCAGTCGGTGGCCCTAAATGGGAGCCATTGGAAATGGCCATTCGTCCTGAAAAAGGCTTGTTAGCCATTCGCTCTGAATTAGAGCTTTTTGCAAACTTACGCCCTGCTTTACAATTTGCAGAATTAGCTGATGCTTCCAGCTTAAAACCTGAAGTGGTATCTGGACTTGATATTCTGATTGTACGAGAGCTGACAGGGGGCATTTACTTTGGGCAACCACGTGGTATCCGTACTTTAGAAAATGGGGATCGCGAAGGCTTTAATACTTTGGTTTATAATGAAACTGAAGTAAAACGTATTGCCAAAGTAGCCTTTGATAGTGCACAAAAACGTAATAAACGTCTATGTTCTATTGATAAAGCCAATGTGTTAGAAGTCACGGAAATGTGGCGTGATATTATGAATGAAGTTGGGCAGGATTACCCCGATGTTGAATTAAGCCATATGTATGTGGATAACGCAGCCATGCAATTAGTGCGTGCACCAAAACAGTTTGATGTGATGGTGACCACAAACATGTTTGGTGATATTTTATCTGACTTAGCGTCTATGTTAAGTGGGTCAATTGGTATGTTACCGTCTGCCTCTTTAGATACCAATAATAAAGGGATGTATGAGCCTATTCATGGTTCTGCCCCTGATATTGCAGGACAAGGGGTAGCAAATCCATTAGCCACGATCTTATCTGTTGCGATGTTGTTACGTTATAGTTTAGGTGAGAGTGATTTAGCGGATAAAGTGGAAGCGGCTGTAAATAGTGTCTTAAAAGACGGTTTCCGTACCCGTGATATTCAAGGAACTGAGAACCATACGGTTGTCGGAACGGTAGGCATGGGTGATGCTGTGGTTGCAGCATTACGTGCGCAAGCATAAAGCATATAATTAATGTTGCATATAAATTATAATGCGATGTGAACGGTAACTTAGCGGGCTGCTAAGTTATCGCTATTTTTTGTACGAATGTACTAGTGGAGAATATAAATGAGTCGTTTATACGATGTTGCTGTTGTGGGTGCTACAGGTGCTGTGGGTGAAACCATGATGGCTATTCTTGAGGAGCGTAACTTTCCAATACGTAACCTTTACCCTGTAGCAAGTAGCCGTTCTGCAGGAACCAAGATTAAATTCAAAGGTCAAATGCTAACGGTTGAAGACTTAGAAACCTTTGATTTCTCCAAAACGCAAATTGGTTTATTTTCTCCTGGTGGGGCAATTTCTGCCATTTATGCACCCCGTGCTGCGGAAGCTGGGTGTGTTGTGATTGATAATACCTCTCACTTTCGTCTTGAAGAAGATATTCCATTAGTTGTACCTGAGGTAAACCCTCATGCGGTAGCACAGTATAAAAACCGTGGCATTATTGCTAACCCAAATTGCTCTACTATTCAAATGTTAGTAGCACTTAAACCCATTCATGATGTAGTGGGTATCAGTCGTATTAACGTGGCGACTTATCAAGCTGTTTCAGGGACAGGTAAAAATGCCATTGAAGAATTAGCAAAACAAACTGCTGATTTACTGAATGTGAAAGAAATCACATCAGAAGTGTACCCAAAACAGATTGCATTTAATGCCTTACCACACATTGATGTGTTTATGGATAATGGCTACACCAAAGAAGAAATGAAAATGGTGTGGGAAACTAAGAAGATTTTTGAAGATGAGGAAATTGTAGTTAACCCTACAGCCGTTCGTATTCCTGTGTTCTTTGGTCACTCTGAAGCGATTCATATTGAAACCAAGAAAAAAATCTCAGCTGATGAAGTGCGCGATCTTTTAGGTAAATCTGAAGGGATTGTGATCATGGATGAACGTGCTGATGGTGGTTACCCTACTGCAGTGACTGAATCAGCAGGACAAGATCCTGTTTATGTAGGGCGTATTCGTGAAGATATCTCCCATCCATTAGGTATTGATATGTGGGTTGTTGCCGATAATATCCGTAAAGGTGCGGCACTGAACAGTGTTCAAATCGCTGAAATTTTGGTAAAAGACTATATATAAGCTATACTTAGTGCTAAATTGTAAAGTAGATTCTAGGTTTGAAAGATAACTCTACGTATTAACAGGCACTTACAAAAAACATGCTATTTCGTCATTGGCTTTTTATTGGCGAAATAGCACTTTCTCTGTGTAAAAATAGTGATACGTTGAGACCGATTCTGATAAATGTAAATGAATTAGAGCGAGGTTCAGTGTGCACGAACAGAACACACCTTTTCCCCATACTGATATATTCTGTGACATCGCGTTATATGGAGCAGGCAATGATCTGCACACCAGCATAGGTAATTAAGGAGACAATGATGAAGCGCAGCAAAATGGCCTTGGCGTTGGCCTCCATCATGGGGTCACTTTGTACAGTAGATGCCTATGCATTGGGGCTAAGTAATATAGAGATCTACTCAAAGTTAAATGAACCTTTAAGCGCAAAAATTGATGTATTATCAATTCCTAAGGGTGATATTAATAACTTGAAAATCGCGATGGCATCTAATGATGCATTCCATCGTGCAGGGATTGATTACCCCTATGTACTGAACAAAATTAAGTTTAAAATTGAGCCTAAAGGAAAAACGGCTGCAACCATTCGTGTTGAAACAACAGAACCTTTAAAAGAAACTTATTTAAACTTTTTAATCGAGTTAAATTGGCCAAGTGGGCGTATTTTACGTGAATACACTGCCTTACTTGATCCGCCTTTGTATGATAAGAAATTAGCGACAAGTACGCAGACTGTTACAAGCTTATCCGTTCCTGTGACCCCCGCAAAAATTCGTACTTTATCGGCTGGAAAAAGCCAGTCTTTAGCCGCAGCCCAACCGCGTTCATCATTTAAAAGTACCCCAAGTTTAAGCACAAAATCTAGCCACAAAGTTTCAAGAAATGAAACCTTATGGAAAATTGCTTTACGCACACGGGCTAATAAATCAATCTCTGTACAACAGCAGATGACCAGTATTTATAAAGCCAATCCACATGCGTTTATTCGTGGCAATATGAATTTGTTAAAACGGGGGGCAATGTTAACAATCCCTAGTAGTGCTGGACAAATTCCTGCACAACAAGCCTTAGCTGAAGTGGCGAAGCAGACACGTAAAAGTACCCCAACAACAAGTACACCAAGCAGTGCTGTCGCAGCCAGTAAAAAACAAAGTTTATCAATGAACACTGGGCAGCCGCGTGTGCGTTTGTCTACACCTGATGCAGAAAGCAGTGATACAGGTTCACCTAGTAGTTCACAAATTGATAATAAAGCCTTGAAAAAATTGCGTACGCAGTTAGAGGCAACAATTGAAGAAAACCAAAGTATTCGCCAAGAGAATGATGATTTAAAAGGGCGATTAAAAGAAACCAATGATCTTGTGGTATCAATGAAAACGCAGTTAGATAAGCTGAATGCGTTAATCACTATTCAAAGTGATCAATTGGCAACATTGCAAAATCAATTAGCAAATAACAATGAGAGTACAGGCAATACGCAACAGCCTGTTAATGTTGCAGCAGCCAATACAACACAAACAGATGTTACACCAAGTGCTATCGATGATAGTGATGCAGTGACTGAAGTAGACGATAATAATACTGCACCATCTGCTACGGATACAGCAAACACGTCCTCAACCGAAGAACAAGATGATGCTGCAGTAGATGATACAACTGTTGCAGATTCAGAAGAAGACAGTGTAGCCGCTAACGCTGCTTTAGCCTCTGATGAAGAAGAACAGGCTATTGATGATGCTGAAGAGGACAGTGCTACTATTGCAGAGGACTCTGAAGAGGAGATAACTGCAACGACTGATGATGCTGAAGAAGAAAATGCAACTTCTACAGAAGAAAATGAGTTAGTTGATCCTGCTGAGGAAGAGAACAGTAGTATTGCAGCAGAAGATGAAGAAAATGCAACCTCTACAGAAGAAGATGATGAGCTGATTAGTTCAGAAGATGTGGCGGCAGTTGAATCAACAGTTGACGATGAGGAAGCCGTTGATGAAACAGATGAAACATTTGTAGAGTCTGATGCTGAAATAAATACTGCTGAAGCGGTCACTCCTCCTGTGAAAACAGCACCACCAGCTGCACCGCCTAAAGAAGATGATTTATTAACCACTATTACTGATACCGCAAATGAAACGGTTGCAATGGTGCCCGGTGGCTGGATGACTGTTGGAGGAGGCTTAGGTGGCCTTCTATTAGGAGGGGGCTTATTAGCTGCTTTACGTCGCCGTGGTAAGAATAAAGAGGAAGAAGAGAAAGCCATTGAAGAGGAGATGGCGCGCTTAGATCAAGAAGAGAATGATGCAGCTGTTAAGTCTGAAGACACTGTTTCTGAAGAAGATATTGATAAATTATTAGCTGAAGCTGATAGTAGCAGTGGTTCTGATGAAAGTGGTTTAGATACTGATGTCTTAGAAGAGATTGACGTTTACATTGCTTATGAGCGTTATGATCAAGCGGAAGAAACCATTCGTCCTTTAGTGGATGCACACCCTGAACATCCTGAATATCGTCTGAAGTTATTAGAAATCCTTGCAGCGGCAAAACGTCCAGAAGAGTTTGAAACTGAAGCTGCATTGTTACGTGATAGTGTAGGCGAAGATGATCCTGTGTGGAAAAAAGCTGAAGAAATTTGGCGCAGCATGGGGACAGGCACTAGCTTATTAGCAGGTGTTGCAGCAGGTGCTGGCGCGGCAGCATTAGCGACCAGTATGCTTGCCAGTGATGAAGCAGAAGATACAGAGCAAGATCCTAGTGCATTGATTGATGCTGCGCTCACTGATATGTATGAAGAAGATAGTGAGGAAGGTAATTCATTAGATTTTGATTTAAATACAGCAGAAAATGAGGGTGGTGGTGTTATCGAAGAAACAAGCTCAGGATCTGATGATGATCTGCTTGCTTCTGAAGATGATGGCAATAGCTTAGATTTTGATTTAGATGGTTTAGGCGGTGATGGAGGTTCTGACTCTGAAGCCGTTACTGAAAGCCATGATGAAGATGATGGAAACTTATTAGATTTTGACCTTAATGAAGGTGGTTCCGATGAGGAATCATTAGGTGATTTAGACAGCGGTTCTGATGATGATTTATTAGGCAGTTTAGATAGTGGTTCTGATGATGATTTATTAGGCAGTTTAGACAGTGGTTCTGATGATGATTTATTAGGCAGTTTAGACAGTGGTTCTGATGATGATTTATTAGGCAGTTTAGACAGTGGTTCTGATGATGATTTATTAGGTAGTTTAGATAGCGGCTCTGATGATGATTTATTAGGTAGTTTAGATAGCGGCTCTGATGATGATTTATTAGGTAGTTTAGATAATGACTCTGATGATGACCTCTCTTTAGACCTAGATGCTAGTTCTGATGATGACCTCTCTTTAGACTTAGATGCTGGTAGTGATGATGATTTATTAGGTGACTTAGATAGTGGCTCTGATGACGACCTCTCTTTAGACTTAGATGCTGGTAGTGATGATGATTTATTAGGTGACTTAGATAGTGGCTTTGATGATGACCTCTCTTTAGATCTAGATGCTGGTAGTGATGATGATTTATTAGGTGACTTAGATAGTGGCTCTGATGATGACCTCTCTTTAGATCTAGATGCTGGCGGTGATGATGATTTATTAGGTGACTTAGATAGTGGCTCTGATGATGACCTCTCTTTAGACCTAGATGCTGGTAGTGATGACGATTTATTAGGTGACTTAGACAGCGGCTCTGATGATGACTTATCCTTAGATCTAGATGTTGGCGGTGATGACGATTTATTAGGTGACTTAGACAGTGGCTCTGATGATGACTTATCTTTAGACCTAGACGCTGGCGGTGATGACGATTTATTAGGTGACTTAGACAGCGGCTCTGATGATGACTTATCTTTAGACCTAGACGCTGGCGGTGATGACGAT
>Ga0193958_1000411_pt1 | contig 15969 bp, 17 predicted proteins | sample FB_1_MG_FD_140320 | JGI IMG/M metagenome (GOLD analysis project Ga0193958, IMG submission 140320) | Microbial mat bacterial communities from the Broadkill River, Lewes, Delaware, United States - FB_1_MG | ecosystem: Environmental > Aquatic > Freshwater > River > Microbial mats | place: USA...
CTTTGCCGCTATTGGGCAGTGTAGTGGTGCGAGGCTTAAGCCTTCCTCAGGCAGAGCAACGTATTGCAGGCCTGCTAAGCAAAAACTACATGCAAGACCCTAAGGTGACAATTACCCGCAAAGAGCAAGCATTTAAGCGGGTGACAGTGGAAGGCGCAGTCAGGACACCTGGGGTGTTCCCAATTACGGGGCGTATGACGTTTTTGCAGGCCATTGCGTTATCACAAGGTTTAACCGATCTGGCTAATGATAAAAGTGTGGTGGTATTTAGGAATGGGCGACAATACGGTGTGAATTTAGATTTGATTCGCAAAGGGAAAGCGCCGGATCCAATTTTGCAAAACGATGATCGTATTGTGGTGCTAAAATCTGATAATAAAGTATTGGAGCAAAAAGTGATTAATTACTTGCCCGCACTACTGTCACCCTTTTCATTGCTTAAATAAGCAAGGCCATTAAAAGGCGTTCTTGTGTGATGACAATGAACGCCTTTTAAGTGGGTTATTTTACGCTGATATGAATTTCATGACGCCTAAGCATAGGAATCGCCCAAGGGGAGTCATAAATTGCAGAGCGGGCAGGGGATGCTGCACTTAATCGGTTTTGGCGCATCCATTGTGTGAGTGCGTCCGCTTTTTTGCTAATTAAGCTTTGGCTGCGATAGCCCATAAAGCGAACAACCGCTACTTTTAAGCGCGGTAGCACTGTAAAGGTTATGGTGTCATCTACTGGCTTTGGCAATGTGTTTAAGCTGTAAGCCTCGGGCATCGCAACAGACACTAGCCATGAACCATCTAGATACTCTTCATAATAAGGTACGGTTAGTTCAACTTTAGACTTGCTGCCTGTTCGCACAACACTCGGCGGATTTGCTGAGATCGTTTGTTGTGCCAAGTTATTACCAGAGACATAGTTTGTTAGGCGTTGGTATCCTGTGCGGGTTGCTAACAAATAAGGCCCCTCAACAACTGTTTGCGCAACAATCAGTGGCTCATAAAGCCTAACTTCAAAATTCTCATCAACGCTTAGGGTCGAGAACAGAGCCTCTTCACCCGTGCGTTGACCTAAGACTCCGCAGCCTGTGACTAAAACGGTAGCGAGCAGTGCAACAAGTGTAGTTTTCATAGTATTTGGTTGTACTTGGTTGAAAATTATAGATCTTGTGGTTGCTGTTGGCGCTGATGATAAATAACCAAGCCCTTTAAGAACTGTCGTAAGGTATGATCATTGCACTCACGGAAATGTTTGTGACCATTGGCGCGAAACAAAGCGCTGAGCTTGTGTCGTGAGAACTTAATATCTCCGTAGTCAAAGATGGTGAGCATTTCATCTTCATACAGCTCTAGCGCAATCCGTAGCTTTTTCAAGATTTTGTTATTGTCGATTGCTTCACCAGCAGTGACAGGGGGTGAGCTGCCGCCACGTCGATGAATAATCAGACCATTTAAAAAATGGGCAAATGCTGTATCCGGAAACATGGCTATATCAGGGTCAAGGTCTCTTTGTGAGAACCGCCCAAGCATCTCTGTCGTGCATGAATAGTCACCTGCAGTGAAGATGTCTATTGTTGTTTGATCGTCAAGTTCTAGTGCGTAACGAATTCTGCGAAAAGCTTCGTTATTTAGCATAATGTATCCAGATAAAAATTCAGTTCTGGATGTTAACACACAACGTTAGCTAGCAGAGCCTAGCAAGCCAATAGATTTACAGTAATTTGCGCACGATAAAAGGGATTATTAATTTCACATCGTTGTTTGTTACTATAAACTTACAAGCCTTAAAAAAGATGTGGAAAAGGCGGTAGTTGTGGGGCAAGTCGTTGCGATAATGATCGGTGGTGCTATCGGCGCTGTGTCGCGTTATGGTGTATCGCATCTGATCTATGCATTAGCAGGGCGAGGTTTTCCCTACGGTACTTTAGTCGTCAATGTATTGGGCTCATTTTTGATGGGTTATTTAAGCATTTATCTAATGTCTAAAGTCAGTCTTGATCCGGCGCTTCGGCTGGCAATACTGGTCGGCTTTTTGGGTGCATTTACAACGTTTTCAACCTTTTCCATGGAAACACTCGGACTGCTGGAGTCTGGCTTAATCGGGCGGGCATTATTGAATGTGGCGCTGAGTGTTGGGGCAAGCTTAACAGCGGTATGGCTGGGAGTCCTATTGGCTCGCACAATGAAACTATGAAATAACGGTTTAAATAGATAATCATGTTAGATATCAAACAGCTAAGAAATAATATTGATGATATTGCTGCGCAATTACTGCGCCGTGGTTTCAACTTGGATGTGGATGCGTTTAATGAGTTAGAAGCGCAACGTAAAGCGATCCAAACAGAAACACAGAATCTGCAAAATGAGCGTAATACACGCTCCAAAGCGATTGGCAAAGCACGTGCCAGTGGCCAAGATATTCAACCGTTATTGGATGAGGTCGCAAATTTTGGTGATCAGTTAAAAGCTGCCGAGCAAAAGTTGTCTGAGATTCAAGCGAGTATTGATGGCATGGTGACAGCCATTCCAAACCTACTGGATGCATCGGTGCCTGCAGGTAAAGATGATAGTGAAAATATTGAAGTGGCACGTTGGGGAGAGCCTGCTAAGTTTGACTTTGAGCCTTTAGATCATGTGGCATTAGGTGAGCGTCATCAGTGGATGGATTTTGCAGCAGCCAGCAAACTGACCGGTTCACGCTTTATGGTGTTACACCAGCAAATGGCGCGTCTACACCGTGCCTTGATTCAATTTATGTTGGATACCCATACTGCTGAGCATGGGTATCAGGAAGTCTATGTTCCTTACATTGTGAATCAAGATAGCTTGTTTGGTACTGGGCAGCTTCCAAAGTTTGAAGAAGACTTATTCAAGTTAGAGGGTGACCAGAATTATTATCTGATTCCAACTTCTGAAGTCCCCGTCACCAATTTACTGCGTGATGAAATTATCGATGAGTCACGTTTACCGCTGCAATTTACTGCACACACACCGTGTTTTCGTTCAGAGGCAGGGTCATACGGACGAGATACGCGTGGTTTAATTCGTCAGCATCAGTTTGAAAAAGTTGAGATGCTACATTTTGTAAAGCCAGAGGATTCTTGGGATGCCTTAGAGCGCCTGCGTAGTCATGCGGAAGCGATTTTACAAAAATTAGCGCTGCCATATCGTGTGGTGACATTGTGTAGTGGCGATACCGGCTTTTCTGCTGCTAAGACCTATGACTTGGAAGTGTGGCTACCGGGTCAACAAGCGTATCGTGAAATTTCTTCTTGCTCAAATACCTTGGACTTCCAAGCACGTCGTATGCAAGCACGTTTTAGAAACAGTGAAACTGGAAAGCCTGAGTTACTGCATACCTTGAATGGTTCAGGATTAGCCGTTGGCCGTACCTTAGTGGCTGTTGTTGAGAACTACCAGCAAGCTGACGGTAGTATCCGTATCCCAGAGGCACTGAAACCTTATATGGGTGGCTTAGATATTTTGAGTTAATAGGCTCTTAAAGCCATATACCACAGCATTTGTACTTATGGTTCGATGTTGTGGTATTTCAGCTATGTCAATGATTTATAAATAATTAAAAATTGACCGTTAGTGTGTTATTTGAATGTTCCTTTGGTCGGATAAAACTTGATGCCAGTTGAATACTTCATAACCAACGTTTATATTGATGCCAATCATAAAAATAAGACGTAGAGAGCATTTAAGCCTCTACTTAAGGAATATTGAATGGTATCAAGGTCTCTGTATCACACACAGCATGGCTTTTCTTTGATCGAAATTATGGTGTCATTGTTGGTTCTGTCTGTAGGCCTTTTAGGCTTAGGCGGCTTGCAAATAACTTCCCTGAAAGGCTCCAATAACGCACATTTTAGAACAGTTGCGAGCTTAGCGGCGACTGATTTGGCTGATCGTATGCGCGCAAATCCGGTGGCTGTTACAGCGGGGGATTATGCATCGGAGTATGTCTTAGCAACGTGTCGTGTATTGCCTGAAAAAGTGTGTGAGGCAAAAACACTATGCACGCCTGATGAAGTGGCTATCTATGATATGTACCGTGTGAATTGTGGTGTGGCGGTGGATGGCTTCCAAACAGGTGGAGCGCAGTATGATCTTCCCCAAGCGTATATGTCGGTGAGCTGTTCAACAGCACCGTGTGGCTCAGGCGTTGAGCATTCTATTTTAGTTCGCTGGAATGAGCCGGATGACAGCGATAGAGATTCTAAAGTACAAGCCCGTAGTTACCAGCTCGACTTTATCCCTTAACCCATAACAATTATAAATTGGAGTAAGCTGATATGCGCAAGCAAACCGGTATACCCAAAATAACAGGTTTATCGCTGATTGAGCTCATGGTATCGATGGTTGTTGCTTTGTTCTTAATGGGTGGTGTGGCCAATATTTATTTTAGTACCAAAAGTGGCGATAAAATACGCAGTGAAATTAGCGAAATGGAAGAAAATGCCAGAACGGCATTAGTATTGATGCGCAGTATCATCAGTCATGCAGGCTATCAGTCAATTAATGATTTAGAGCTTGATAAGCCTTTTTATGCTGAGGAGGAGGACATTCCTAATCCAGTGTGTCGATCTGGAACAGGTAAGTTGGTTTCGTACGAGCCGATTTTGACGAAAAAAACACTTAACTCTGTGGCAGGTAAGCGAGATACGTTGGTAACGATTAATATTGCAGATAGCCCTACAGCAGCGGCCGGCTCTGGAGGCTTGCTGATTGCAGACTGTCAAGCGGGTATCATTCCGGCGGAGTGTAGCTCAGACCCGGTTGAGGGGTTGTATACTGCCTCTGAATCCAGAATTTATAATTATCTTTATATCAATATGCCCAATGGTCGGCGTGCGCTGACGTGTATGGGGTCTCGCGGTGCTTCTCAGCCGCTTGCTGAAAATATTGAAAATTTGCAATTTCTCTATGGCGTTTCAATTGGCGATGACATGGTTTATCGCAATGCAGCTGATGTAACAGCTAACGATGAGTGGGGGAGTGTGGTGACAGTACAGGTTGGTATTTTGGTGCGTTCTGAAAGAGAAGTATTAGAAGTCGCTGAAAGCCGAGTTTTTTTGCTGCTGGATGAAAAAATAACCACGCCGAAAGATCGTAGAATTTACAAAGCTTATACAACCACGATTGTGCTGCCGAATAGACTAGATCGAGAGTTTGACTCATGAATATAAAAAACTACCAATCGGGTATTACGCTGATTACATCACTGATGATACTGCTGGTTGTTACGATTATTGGTGTGACAGCGATCAAATTATCGACGGTAGACTTGGCCGTTGCAAAGAACTATCAGCATCAGTTAACGGTATACCAAGCTGCCGAAACTACGCTACGTAAAGATGTTGGATTTTATAATTTATATCAATGGATGCTAGATAATAAAAAGCAGCCGGGCACTTCAGAGGCAGAAGGTGTTGTTTCAGAGACCCTAGTGCTGGACTTAGATAAAAACTACATTTGTAAGGGGCGCTCAAACCAAGCAACGAGTATTGGGCCTGATTCTCCACCTTGTCGTTTGTTTATGTTTACCATTGATTCGCATCTACAAGGAACAGGTGCTAGAGAGCGCCACTTCCAAGGTGCAGGTAAGCAGGTACCGAATATGTCTCGGGGAAGTTATTTGTAGATAACTTTATTTGCACACTTTGCACCAATAATAAAAAATATATATTGAGCACTTGTTATGGATAAAAATACACGCAGGCCAAGCCTCTTTGCAGGGGTATTGCTAGCATCTGGCGTTGCGCTCAGTGGCGCTGCCTACGCTGATGATACCGAGATTTTCTTCTCTGAAAATTTAAAGGAAGTGAGACAGAACATCATGTTTGTGATTGATGGTTCTGGGTCAATGAATATCAAAGTCAAAGAAGGTGGAGATACGCGTTTAGATGTGATGAAGAAAGCCTTAAAAACGGTTCTCAAAAGTGCTCCTGATAATCTTAATGTGGGCCTTATGAACTATGGGGAAGATCCATATCGTATTACAGGGCATGGTGTAAAATTTCCGGCTAGTCCGATTGATGCTAAGGCGTTGCCTATTGTGGGTGGAAAAATCCCAAGCAATGACTGGGGAGAAAAGGAGTGGTGGTATAGCAGTATCCCAGAGCCTTCATCTAAGATCACCGTGCGTGAGTATTTATCAAAAATCACAGATTGGTATTGGAAAGATAACTGGTATGAGAGCACCTATAACGATAAAACACCGGTCAATATGCCTAGGCAGGGTGCGACACCCATTGTTGATGCGTTGTATGAGGCTGCATTGTATTTCCGAGGCGACTCTGTGGGCTTTGGTTTGGGGGATGCGGGTTACTGGAACCGCTGGGCTGCACATCCATCAACGTATGAGGGCGACTTAATTAAGTGGGATAACTCTGCGTGTAACAGTACCTACAAATACACCGTCACGCCGGGCATTGATTTTGATAATGATGAATACCCATGGCTGATGTGTAAAAAGACCTTAAAGTGGTGGGAGCGATTGTGGTATCAGCGCAGAGGCATCCCATTACCTGATTCCACACCCTCTTATGAAGCGTGTAAACAAACAGAGTCTTGTCGTACCTATACCTACAATATTTGTGATGAAAGGGTGGCGGGGTATTGCTCTGACCCACAAGAAACTGAGTTAGGCACGAGCTGCCCTGATGGTGCTTGGGTGGATAGTTACTGCAAGGATGATAAGTATCATTACGAGTATATCAAGCGCTGTACTTATGATGTGTGTGAAGGGGGATATACCCCTAAAGCCGACTATGTCAGTCCAATTAATCAAGAGTGTCAGAATAACTATATCGTGTTGTTATCAGACGGTAAGCCGGGTAACTACAATTCGCTCACAGCCAGTGAAACCTATCTGAAAATGAAATCTGGGGAGTTGCCAACGCTTACAGATAAAGCAGATGCAGATAATGTCTTTAGCCATGAGACGTGTGATGCTAATCCGACACCGAGTGGTTTCCGTCATGGAGTTTGTGGCCCCGAGTTAACTCGCTTTTTAGCAGACTCTGATAATAGTGAGTTGAATGGTAAACAAGGTGTACAGACCTACAGTATTGGTTTTGGTTTGGGTGGAGAGCCTGAGTCTGAGGACTACTTAAAGAGCTTAGTGACAGCGGATAACCCTGAAACAGAACAAGTTGAGGGCTACTTTTCAGCACAAGATGAAGAGCAGCTATCTGGTGCCTTTAGTACGATCTTAACGGAAATTAGTTCCACTACCACCTCTTTTGCTGCACCCGGCTACAGTGTGAATACAACGACAGGGCTATCTAATGAAGATGTTATCTATATTCCTGTCTTTGATAAGCAGTTAACGCCACGTTGGAATGGTAACTTAAAGAAATTTAAGTTGGTGGAAGGAACCAGTGGTAACAAAGTTATTGTGGGAAAAAATGGTAAGTCAGCGGTGTCAGAGTTGGGAGTGTTTGAAGAAAATGCTTTAGACCTTTGGTCAAACTCGACGTCAGCCGATGGTCGTGAAGTGACTCGTGGTGGTGCGGCTTCTTTGATTGATCCTAATAATCGCTTAGCAGTCTCAGATATCAATTGTGGTTCTTACCCCTGTGATTTATCCAGTAGCCGTAATTTGCTCAAAGCCAGTAATGCAAAGAACGGTGGTGTGATTAGTAATCAATTGCTGGGCTTGTCGGATGATGCGACTGAAAAGTCACGTATGGTATTGGTGAACTATATTCGTGGGCGTCACTGGAATGAAAAAACGGGTGTCTATGACTTAGCGCCTCGAATGGGAGATATGTTACACACAGAGCCTGTGATTGTGACCTACGATAAAGGATATAAAAAGCCGAGTTTTGATAGCAGTAGCACAGGGCAGGTGGTGTTTGCAGCCACTAATGAAGGCTATTTGCATGCATTTGATAGTCAGTCTGGTGAAGAGCTATTTGCGTATATGCCTGTTGAGCTACTCAAAAATATTAATACCCAATACAAAAATAGCGATATTGGCAACCATACTTATGGTGTTGATGGTTATGTGACGACTTGGTTCTTAGATAAAAATAAAGATGGTGTGATTAGCCCTGCTTCGGGAGATCGAGTCTATTTGTACTTCGGGCTACGACGAGGAGGGCGGGCTTATTACGCAATGGATGTCACCAATGTAAAAAGGCCGAAGTTGATTTGGAAAGTTTCTTCAAAAGATAGTCAGTTCAGTCGTTTAGGACAAAGCTGGTCAACGCCTTACTTAGCCCGTATTCGTACCGGTGATAAAGCGTTTAAGGAGGTCATGATCATCTCAGGAGGTTATGACACTAAGCAGGATATTGAAAGCGCATCAAGTCGTGCAGAGCCAGACAGTATGGGTAATGATGTCTTTATTATTGATGCTTTAACCGGCGACTATATCTGGTCTATTCAGGGGGGGACATCTGGAAGCTCTCCATTGCAAGGTGCTGATGAGCTGACGCATAGTATCCCTGGTGGTGTACGATTATTAGATATGAATCGTGATGGTGCCATTGACCGTATGTACTTTGCTGATACGAATGCACGGGTTTGGCGATTGGAGCTACCGATGGGGCCAAGTTACTCATTATCGGATGCGCGATTGGTGAAGTTTGCAGAACTTGGGCAGCAAGTGTCTGAGAAGAAGCATGAGAAGAAGCATGAGAAGAAGCATGAGAAGAAGCATGAAGAAGAGACGAGTAATATGGCCGCGCGTATGTTCTTTAATGAACCTGATGTGGCTTTACTCAAACATGGCCCATACAAATGGCTGACAGTTTCGATTGGTAGTGGGTACCGTGCTCATCCTGCTGATGAGACGATTTCGGATAACTTCTATATCCTATTAGATAAAGCGGTAAACAAGCCTTTATTGAAGGATGCGCGCGCGAGGAAAGAAGATTTTAGCACGTTGACACAGCGTGATTTGGAAGAAGTTACATTCTCTGATGATGAGCTAAAGCGCGGTAAAATGAAGGATAAAACGATTATAGAGGTGGGTGACAAATATGGCTGGTATTTTAAGTTGCCAGAGAGTGGCGAAAAAGTATTATCCAATAGTATCACCACCACAGGCTCTGTAATGTTTACAACTTTAGTGCCAGGCTCTGGTGCCTCGGCTGCGGTATCGGACCCTTGCACTGCACCAGCAACCCAAGGGCGTTTTTATGCGCTGAATATACTAACGGGTGAAGCAACTCACGATTTAAATGAGGATGGTGAAGTCACGGATACGGACTTGTATGCAGTCGTGTCTTCAAATGAAATCCCTGGGCCGCCACAACGTGTTTTTAATGACCCGTCCTGTGAAGGGCAGGAGTGTGAGCAGGTCGTGGATATTCGAGTTGGTAAGAAAAGCTCACCTGTTGCGGACTATGACTCAGCTTTCTTAGAGAGTGTGTTTTGGACAAATCCAGCAACGAGATAATAGGTGGATAAAATAAATACGATTTTATTAAAGAAAATTGCGTAAAGGGATTGCACATTACTGCTATCAGGGGTAGTATTCACACCCTCTTCAGGCACGTAGCTCAGTTGGTTAGAGCACCACCTTGACATGGTGGGGGTCGGTGGTTCGAATCCACTCGTGCCTACCAGTGATTTTCTCACTGAGATCAAATACTTAAAGCCGCTTTCGAGCGGCTTTTTTGTGTCTGAAATAAAGCGCTGTCACGTATTTGTCACGTATTTGTCATTTATTATTTCCTTTTAACGACAATCCAGCATGTACTTTTACGGGCTTTGGAGCCTCGTGTCCCTCGATATAATGTCGCAACATTTTACGAGATGAGTGCCCAGTCAAGGCCATGATGTATTCTTCTGAGTATCCCGCTTTTTCATACAACCAAGCACCTAAGCCTCTCGCATCATGCAGGCTCGGGCGCTGTCCACTTGGAATGTGATCATAAGCACCACAATCATCTCGTACCTTGCTGAAAGTCTTGGTGAGATGTGAAGGTGTTACTGCAAATGGGTGGATCTTTGCATCCTGGTCTGCGCGGCTCATTTTTTTGGGCTTGTAGTGAATCAGATACGGGCAGTGAATGCCGCTTTGATAGCATGATTTCACTGCCTCGAGCAGCTCATCACCCATCTCTATTTCAATATAGACAGGCTTGTCGTAGTTGCGTGTTTTATCTTGCAGGACTTCGATAGTGCGATTTTTTAAATTGACTTGTGAATTATGTAAGCCCGTTAAGTCCGAGCGTCGTTGTAATGAAAGTAGTGCAATATCCATTGCTCGTTGCAACCAGTCAGGGGCATTGGCCCGAATCAGGTTCCAGCCTTCAAGGGTGTGTTCTTTACGTTTCTTCTTTGGTGCAGTCTTGGCCATTGTGACTGAGACAGGATTTGTGTCTCGGTAACTTTGATGGATCGCAAAGGTAAATAGCTGAGATAACGTGCCTTGATGCTTAATGTAAGCATTTACAGCTAACGGGTTGAGAAATGCAACAATGTCAGCAGTGGTGATATCTTTTGATGATTGGTTTCCCCACTGTTGACGGTATACATCCAAGTGACGCATTTTTTCTCTTAGCGTTGTGTCTGCATACCTACGCTCGGGTAGGTAGTGTTCAATGAATTCACCAATGAGTTTATCCATGCAGTCGAGTGGGGTGTTAGACTTTGGTTTTTGATTTAGCACTTGATCAACAATGGTGCCTGAAGGTCGTAGTACGGAATTCAACTGTATAGCGGCTTCGATGGCATCTTTACGGTCTGTTCCTAGTGACACGCTTTTTGAGTCAGGTGCTTTGCCGCTCGGTAGAGTAACGGGCATTGTATAGCGATACTCAATGTACTCGTCTGCTTTTCCTTTATTGCGAATCTTGGGGATGATATTTGTCCCCTCCAAGTCGCGATTGATTCGTGAGCGTTTGCGTGGTGCCATTATTGGATTCCTATCCCACTAAGTATGTTTGCTGCAGTGGTGTTGGTGATTTTTGGTTTCGGATCAGGTCTGAAGGTTTTGATTTCCAGCTTGCTGTAGTCCAATTCGTAATTTGCTTTGCAGCACACATGGTACTTGCCCGCGATTGATGCACCAGGTATCTCACCTGCATCAATTGCTTTCTTCAGGCTTGCAACAGTAGGGGCACCTTTAAGCTCGGCGTAGAATTGTCTACGCCACTCTGAAACGGGTACGTTGAATGAGCGACTCATCGTAATACCCCACTACCCATTGCTGCGCCAATGATCATACCTGCGGTCATAACAGGTAGGCTTTGAAAAAGGGCGGCGATACTGGCAAGTAGGCCGGCAAGTAATAGCCCCATGCCTGCACCTAATGTGTCCCAGAGTGCTGATTCGCTGCCTGCCATGAAGGTCACGACCAATATGGGTATGGCCAGTACGCCAAGAATAGCGATAGTGTAGTGGCTCCAGAAGCTCACGCTACGGGCTGCAACGTACCCCAAGAAAAATGTAATGATGAATTGTGCGATGTCTGCCATAAATAACAGTCCTGTTCTACTTAATTGAATGTTCGCCATCAGCGGCATATTTGCTGGCACGGGTGCCGTTGCCATCTTTGCTATCAGAGCGGTATTTGTACCAACGGTGTGCTTTATGCGAGCCAACCAGATGAGCCGCCTTAGCAAAGCCAGCGTGTTTTTGTGGGGTGTCGCTGCGGTGTAAGGAGCCATGACGGTATCCATACATTAGGTTTAGGTTGGCGAGCGTGATGATGGCTTTGATTTGTAAGGAACGGTTGTTGAGGAAGGTGTTGAGTCCACCTTGGATCAACCAGTTTTTTTCATCCTTTAGCCAAGATTTTTGGCCGATGTAGCCATCTTTTCCGGTGAGGCGACCCCGTTTGCGAGCCTTGAGAAATCGCTCGCGGCTGACTAGCCCAACTGCAACGAGTGCTGAGGCGCCAAACTGTCCCAGTCCGGCATAGCCATAGTCATTAATCACTTTTTGACGGCCTTGGGACTCGGTGGTGATGACCGTTTGCAGGTATTGCTGTGTTTGTTGAGGGGTTAAGCCAATCATGACGGCACCGGCTTCAAGGGGCATATTAATAAACCGGCTGGTGTCATAATCAACGATCTCTCGCAGATGCACACCAAGATCCGTTGCCCAGATTTTTTCGCGTTCTAATAGGTGCTCATAGGCGGGTATCTGGTGCTCGGCGTGATACCAACCTATGCCGATATTCAAGGCAAGGGCGGTGATGATGGCCATCAGGGTATCTACGCGGTTTCGGGTGAGGTTGGCGACGGCGTGTATCTGGTGACTGTTTTTCTCTAAGGCTTGCTGGTTAAACGCCTGCTCCATTTCAACACGCGTTAACCGTGCCTCAACTAAGGTTAGGCGCTGTAGCAGTTTGTTGATAAAGGCATTATCGTTGAAGCTTATTAGATCCATGGTGTGAACAGTCGCCCTAGGTTGTTTAATCGATTAATCACGTCTTGTGTATCGCTTAAAAATTCTCTGATCATGTCGAATTCAACATAGGTGAGTCCGGCGACCAGTGCGGGGAGGAAGCCACCTGTAATCAGGTGGATTCCCAGTGTCCAGAGAATGATTTTTTTCATTTCTGATATTTGTGGATAAAGCCATGGTCGCAGTTGGCGATGGCTAGGGCTGAGTTGTTACGGTTAGGGATGCCGTCGTTATCAGCCGCTTCTACTTTACCGTTTTGGTTATCATCCAGTGGGCACCATGCTTTGTGGTTGGCCGTCATTTTTACGCCCGTATTAATCAGCGTGTATTGCTTGCCTTTAAAGGTCACGATTGTGGTTTTTTGGGTAGGTGTACCCATGTGGGACATTTGCACGGCGGCACTGGTCTGGTTATTGAGACTAAACCAGCCTTTGTCATGACCAACGATTGCTATTGTCACGATGCCTGCGGCAATGATGAGCCATAGCCCTTTACGTAGGTATAAGCAGATACCAATGATCAGACCAATACCCGCCACCATGCTGAGCGTGCGAAAGCTATTGTCACCAACGGAGACCCCTATATTGGATAACCAGTTAGTTGGGGTGCTTTGTCCGTAAAGGTTCCAAAGAGTTAGGCCAAAAATAACGACCATGGCAGCGGCACCAAGGCGAACCAGTCCTTCGGCAGTCGTTTCGGGTTTTGCAGCTTCAAGGCTCATGTGTGTATTCCTATTAGTAAAGGGGAGAAAGTTAGTGGCTGTTTTGCAGGTAGATGCCGCGACCATAGGTCAGGCGTTTACCCACCTTTAAAATCATGCCGCCTTGCATCGGAAGGTTTTCCGCACCAAGTGCGCCGGCTACTTTGGCGGCGACCTGATCGGCTACCGATAAAATAATGCGGATACCTAAGTTGTTGCGGATATTGGTACTGAGCACTTCGGCCAGCGGGTGTTGCATCCCTAGCGTGACGAAGAGGCCCGCACTACGGTACTTCTGAACAAGGCGGGTAATCAGTGCCAGTGCTTTATCGGCGATTTGCTTGGCTTTTTTCTTATCGGTGGAAACGTCCGGCGTGACCAGTTCGGCCACTTCATCGATGTAGACACATAAGGGACGTTCGCTGGGGTGTTGCTTGCGGTATTGGTAGAAGTTATCGCAGCCTGCTGAGCTGTAGCGGTTGAGGCGTTCTTCACAGTCATTAACGACATCATGTAAAAATTGAATGCCTTCTTCTGCATCATTGGTGTATTGAACGGCCTTGATGCGTTTGAGCTGCGGGGTGTTCTTGGGGTCAATGATCACAACGCGTGGATTCATCCCCGTTGCACGGGCAGCGTAAAGATCGGCGACCATGGCTTCGGTTTTACCGGCACCTGTTTCACCCGCAATCAGGGCATGAGGGTAGGTTTCACGGTTATACAGCATGGTTTCGCCGGTAATACTGCGACCGGCTTGTAAGATCATGCGGCCTTTTAGTACAGCCGCTTGATCAAAGCCCACCACACCTTTTTGCCATTCCTCTTCAGGGCGGTGAACCAGCACCGCAGAGCAGCCTTGTTTCCACACGGGGTAGAACATCAGCTCTTCAGGCTTTTGTCCTACTTTAAGGGCAATTTTGGTGAGTTTATTTTTGATGCCATTGGGATCGTCATTATAAATAACGTGGATGTCATATTGTTCGGACTGGTGACGTACCGCAAAGGCTTCCTCATCATTTAGCACCTTTTTATAAAGACCGCTTAGCTCAGGGTCTACATCACCACGGCGGGATGGCTGCTCCCAAGGCTCACGAATATAAACACCGCCTTCTTTGAGAATACAGCCACGGCGCTCTTGAGCTGTTTCGAGGCGTCTTGCAATGACTAGTGCCAGAGCGGTGACGGCTCCCGCTATAAAACTATGGGTGACGGATAACTGCGCGGCATGTCCTAACAAAGCGCCTGACAGTAAGCCCGTACTGGGGAGTGCGGTATTGGTGAACCCTTGGGGGATTAAGTCCGCTGGGGTTGGAATAGCACCTAAGCGTAAGCCATGCTTGTGGGCTTTCTTTTGGGCTTTATTTTTTTTCGCCGCGTGCTTAGCCATTCGGTTAATTGACTTCAGGTCATTACGCAGTGTGTTTGTCACAAGTCCCATTACTGACTTCCCCCGTGAATACCACTTGGCATGAATGCCATTTCTGGGTTGATTGGGGTAATGGGCTGGGGCTTGTTACCCAGTGTGCTGATGATAAACAGCACCGCACCGATCACTGCAATGACCTTGCCCCACATTTTTAGCGTATCCATCTGGGCGGCTTGGGTAGCTTGTCGCTCAATCGCTTCTAACTGCTTTTGTTCGGCCAGCTCTTTTGCTGCTGGCGTGAGTGCTTGATGTTGGCTAACGAGCTTTCCATAGGCTGCTCGTTTATAAGCGTCACGCGATGCTTTTTTTTCTTCTGCGGTGTATTCACCCGTGAATGGTTTACGGTGCTTTTGAATGCTCCCATCGGGGAGAACATCCCTCCAAATATCACGGGCAGCTTTACGACGCTGGTGTGCATCGATCAGCTTTTGCGGGTGACAGTGTTGGTAGAACACCTGACCTTTGCTTTTTAGTGCATGGTGTAATGCGGCAAGTTGCTCGAGTGGTGGGGTAGTTTTGGGCGTGTTGCTGTCCGCTGCTGGCTCCTTAAGCTGTAGCTGCAACTCATCCATGGTGGCCCAACGGTATTTTTTGCTGTGTATTTTTAGCAGAACACCGTAGTGAATCAGGGCAGGTTTGCACTTGTCAGTCAGCAAGCGATAGCTAAATTGAGGGTACTTTTCTGTGGTGTGATTAATCAATGCGGTGACGGATGCCGTTTCTCCTGGAACGATATAGCGTGCGATATGAAGTGCGCCGGTTAAGATCGTGATTCCCTCATCACCCTGTTCATGAGTGGCATGGTCAATCACGGTTTGCTGGTTGAGTAGGTCTCTTACTAAGAAGAATGCAGCCGTCAAAGTACCGTCATTTGGCTTGTCATTATCCGTCAATTGTCCTGTCATACTGCCATCAAACGTATTTTGCTCTAAAACACGGGGTTCGGGGCTGTTTTTATGCAGTGGAACAATATTGGAAGATTGCACGTCAGTTTGGGGCTGTGCTACCTGTTTCATGGGTGGCGTAGAGAGTCGTCTATTGTCGGCGTGATGGGTCATCGTGTTGCCTCAGTGTATTGTTTCCTAAGTGCTCTATTGGTTGGGTGACTCAGTGACTCAGTAACTCAGTAACTCAGTAACTCAGTGACTCAGTGACTCAGTGACTCAGTGACTCAGTGACTCAGTGACTTAATGAGTTGTTGAATGGTGGGATATAAAAACATGGACTCTGATTGTGTTCCCCTGAGTTGAGTAAGCAGGGCTTTCTCCGCAGGCGTGACATAAACAATGACCTTTTTATCCCGTGTTTCAGATTTGGTACTGGTTTGGTTTTTTGCTGTGCGAGTCGGTGCAGCTGCAGGTGCTTCAGTACTGGGTAATGACTTGGCACCTTCACCGGGTTTTTTAAATTTGAATTTATCGGCCATTACGCCGCTTCCTTACGCTGTGTGCAGATCTTGAACGCTTGCGTCATTA
>Ga0193958_1000413_pt1 | contig 15956 bp, 15 predicted proteins | sample FB_1_MG_FD_140320 | JGI IMG/M metagenome (GOLD analysis project Ga0193958, IMG submission 140320) | Microbial mat bacterial communities from the Broadkill River, Lewes, Delaware, United States - FB_1_MG | ecosystem: Environmental > Aquatic > Freshwater > River > Microbial mats | place: USA...
AAAGAAGAGAAAAAATAAATTTATCTTATTGATTGAAGCTCTAAGCTTCAATCAAATTCTACTAGGAAAAGATCATGAAAAAAAGAAATATTGTAGTTGGTGTTGGAAATATGCTTTTCAAAGATGAAGGTATTGGAATTTATGCAAGTGAGTATATTAGACAAAACTACGAATTTGATGATAAAGATTTAGAAATTATAGATGGTGGAACATTAGGATTTAAACTAATGACATACTTTCAGGAATATGACAATGTTATTATTTTAGATACTGTGTCTATAGAGGATAAAGCTGGTGAAATTTTTAGGTTACCTTCTGATGTTCTTTTAGGACTTGGAAATTATAGAAAAACAGCTCATGAAGTTGAAATAGTTGAAATGCTTGAGATTGTATCAGTTCTTGATAGTCATGCAAATGTAACGATTTTGGGAATTATTCCAGAAGATATTATAAGTGTTCAAATTGGTTTAACAGATGCTATGGAAAATAGATTTGAAGAGTTTATTTTAAATGCAATCAAAGAGATAGAAAGTCTTGGTATAAAAGCCACAAAAGTAAATGATATTAGTGTTCCTGATATTGTTAAAAGTATGATAGGTAGTTACAACGGTGAACACCTTACACGAATCCCAAATGAAGAAGATTTTACCCATGCAATTAATTTATAAAATAGAGTTTAATACAACAAATTTATATTTCAAACATATTATAGAAGATTTAATAAATATCTCAAGAATAAATGCTGTTTGCAAACAATACAAAGGTTTTATTCTAATTATTTTAGAAGAAGAAGCAGATGTTATAGAAGAATTTTTTTCTCTTTTAGAAAAAAAACTACCACTTTCTATATTTATTGGTAAATCATATGTTATTGAAGAGTATGATGAAAGTTTAGAAGAGATTGAAGATTTTGATATTAAACAAAATTTATCATTGCTTACAAATGATTCTATAAGAGATATTATTGAAAATAATCAAATAGATTTTTTAAATGATATTGTAAAAATCACAAAAGGTGAAATATCAAGATTTGAAACACACAATGGTTTAAAAGATTTATTTTTACCAAATAAAGAAATAAGAGAAGAGTTTGAATCTAAAGGTTATGAGGTAAAACTTTTAATTAACGATACTACAAAACTTGATGAACTTTTTGATTTAAATATGAAAGATTTTCAACTTTTATGTTCACTTGAAAGACCCCTTGTTAAGTTAAAATTTAAGATGTTAAAAAATGCAAATAAAGAGTACTCATCATCAAATTATATTTATGCAAAAATACCAGATGATAAAGAAACAGTACTATTTTCTCAAGCTTTAAAACAAAATGGGATAGATTTTATTTTATATGTAAATGATGAAATTTACCAAGATGGATTAAAAATTACATATACAAAAGAACAAAATATTGTTATTCATGGTGATAAGGGATTATTCCCAAAATATGATTATGTAGCAAATAAAAAGTTTAATTCTTCAAAAGAGTATTTTGACGAAAATGGTGGCGTGTATAAAGCTATATTAGCTCAAACAGCAAAAAGATTAATTCCAACAGTAGGAGTTTATTTTTCACAAAATAGTGATTCTAGTAATATATCTATAAATATGCCTACAAAAGGTATAAAAGAAATAATTTCTATACCAAATATTATAAATAGTTTAGATAATTGTCTTGAAGAAATAAATGATATTGATGAGCATTGTGCAAGACTGATAGTAAATTATAATAAAAAATTTGAAGAGCTATTAAAAGGGGATGTCCCATCAAATACTAATGGTTTTGAATCAATTATAAATATGTGTGCAAAAGTATTAGGAATAGGTAGTGCAAAAGAGTTTGAAGATATGGCTTTAAGTACAAATATGACTAGTGGTATTCAAATTGATATGAAGCTTTATAATATGGATGGAGTGAACTATCTAGATTATAGACGTACTGTTCAATCTATTATGGCTTATAAAATGGCTGATGTTGATAATGTAACTTTAGCTTATTCATTCTATGAGAGTTTAAGTGAGTTTATATGTAATTACTGTGATGAAATTGCAAAAGAGACAAAAGCAAAGGATATTGTTCTTTGTGGAAATATGTTTGCAAACTCAATATTACTTGCAAAAATAGAAAAGAATTTAGGTAAAAATTATAATATTATCCTTCCTAAAGAGTATCCTTTAGATTATTAAAAAACCTTACACTATAATATCAGTAAAAAATAAAAACATCATAGTTTTTTATTAGGATAACAAGGTGTATAAAAATATATATTTTATTTCAGAAAACCCCACTCATAAATCGCTTGATGGGGTTTTTGATTATATAAAAGAAAAATATAAGATAAATGTCTCAATATATAATATAAATGATATTTTTGAAGAATCTACAAATACTCTTTTTTTACTATATTTAGATGACAATAATATAAAAACATTTTTCCAAAATCATTTAAATAAAAATATTAATATTGGTATTCTCCCAAATGAAAATTGCATAAATGCAATTAGAAATTATGGATTATCAAAAAACTTGTTTGAAGCTATTGATGATGCTTTTAATCCTAAACTTTTAAGTAAAATTGACTTATTAAAATGTAATGATCACTTAGCCTTTAATCGTATTTCTATTGGTGATATGCATGGTATGAATAGATTAGATTACAATGAAAAAAATAGATGCAAAAAAATAAAAATATTTTTTAATAATTTAACAAATATTAGCTTTAAAAGTTATACTTTAAAGACTTCAAAAAACCACTCTATTCAAACAGCTGCTTCAGGTATTACGATATTAGAACACTCAATAATAAATGAAAAATCAGCTATTAGTGATGATTTTTCTTTACATGATGGAAAATTAAATGCCTTTGTTTTAGCTCCCACATCACTCTTATCATATATTTGGTATTTATTAGCAATTTTCTTCTATCGAAAAATATCATTAGTATCTTTACCTAAAAGTTTAGGTTTTATTAAAACTGCAAAACTTACCATTACATCATTTGGTTTAATTGATTATAGTATTGATGATAAGGATTTGTTAAAAACAAAAGTTATAGATCTTGAGGTTCTTCAAGATTGTCTAAATGTACATTTAGGAAGAAGTTTAATTGATAATGTAAAAAATGATGGTAAAAAAATTGAAGAAAAAGATACTATTAAATTAAACACTTTACCTAAAGGAGAAGTAAATAATATTTTAATTCATGGGAAACTTCCTTTATTTAAAAAAGCTAGTGATGATGATATAAAAGAATTATTTGTAAGTTTAAAAGATAGTGCAAGATTTTCATATATATATTTAACTCTAACAATTTTAAGTACTCTTTTAGCAACTACAGGACTTTTTGCAAATTCAGCACCTGTAATCATTGGTGCGATGATATTAGCCCCTTTAATGGCTCCTATTATTTCTTTATCAATGGGTGTTATTAGAGCAGATAAGTATTTATTAAAACATAGTTCTAAAACTTTGATTTTTGGTATATTTACGGGACTGAGCTTTTCTTGTATCTACACTTTATTTATACCACTTGATCAAATAACACCAGAAATGCAAGGACGATTAAATCCTAATATGTTAGATTTGATGGTAGCAGTATTTTCTGGAATTGCTGGTGCTTATGCAAATGCAAAAGAAGAAGTTGCAAAATCTTTAGCTGGTGTTGCAATTGCTGTTGCTCTTGTTCCTCCTTTAAGTGTTGCAGGAATTGGAATAGGGCTTTTAAATTATGATGTAATTTATGGTTCATTCTTATTATTTCTTACAAACTTAGTTGGTATTACTTTAAGTGCAGCATTAACTTTTATGGTTTTAGGCTATTCTCCTATAAAAAGGGCAAAGAAAGGTCTTATTTATACATCAATCTTAATGGTAATAATAGCAATTCCTTTAATGTTTTCATTCATACAAATGGTTGAGAAACATAATTATTTTAAAAGATTAGAAGATACTAAATACATGATTATTGATAATCAAAAAGTTGATTTGGAGATAATAAATATTAATAAGTATGATAATGTTGTTTACATTGACTTAGAAGTTATTTCAACTACTACATTATCTTTAGATGATTATAAAAAAGTAAAACAAGAATTCAAAAAGAAATTAGGGAAAGATGTTGTTCTTAAAATCATTCCTAAAGTAATAGTTTATTAGAAAGTAGTGTAAATGGTAACTATAAAAGTAGAGATAAAAGGTATAGTCCAAGGTGTTGGATTTCGTCCATTTATTTATAATCTAGCATTAAAATATGATATAAAAGGTTGGGTAAATAATGATGATAGGGGAGTGAATATTCTCCTATATTGTTCTAGTGAAAACTTTGAAAAATTTCTTTTTGAACTTCAAAATAATCCTCCAAAATTAGCAAAAATAGATGATATAAAATATAAAAAAATAACTTTTCAAAAAGTTTATAAAACCTTTGAAATAATCCAAAGTAGAGTAACAAAATCAAAATCTACAATCATATCTCCTGATATGGCTATTTGTGAGGATTGTATCGAAGATATTAATGATATTAACAACTTTAGATACAATTATCCTTTAACAAACTGTACAAATTGTGGTCCAAGATACTCTATAATCAAAACAGTTCCTTATGATAGATGTAACACTTCAATGAGTGAGTTTGAACTTTGTAGTAAATGTAAAGAAGAGTATGAAAATCCTACAAATAGAAGATATCATGCTCAACCAGTTTCTTGTGAAATTTGTGGCCCAAAAGTAACTTTGTATAATAAATATAATCAAGTTATAAAAGATGGTATAAATGCTATAAAACAAGTGGCAAATCTAGTCAATAATGGACACATAGTTGCAATAAAAGGACTAGGAGGTTTTCATCTAATTTGTGATGCAACAAATGATATTGCTGTAAAAGAATTAAGGGTGCGTAAGAATAGACAAACAAAGCCTTTTGCGGTTATGTTTAGTGATATTAATACTATTAATACTTATACATTGGTAAGTGATAAAGAAGAAGAAATATTAGACTCAAAAGAGAAACCCATAGTATTAGTCAAGAAAAAAGAGAATACAAATTTATCTAAGCTTCTCGCACCTAATATTGAGCATCTAGGGTGCTTTATTGCTTATACACCTTTACATCACTTGCTTTTTAGGTATTTAAACAACCCAATTATTGCAACAAGTGCAAATTTAAAAGATGAACCAATCATACGATTTAAAGATGAAATTATAGAAAAACTAGGTTTTGTGGTGGATTATGTTTTAGACTTTGATAGGGATATTGTAAATGCATGTGATGATTCTGTTATACAAATCGTTAAAAATGATATATCAAAACTAAGAAATGCAAGAGGATATGCTCCAACACCTATAAAGTTACAAAATAACACTAAAAAAAAGATATTAGCACTTGGTGCAAATCAGAAATCAACTATTAGTCTAGCCTTTGAAAATAACTTAATTTTATCACCTCATATTGGTGATTTAAACTCTATAGAATCTGTAGAATATTTTGAAAGAACTATTAATACTTTTAAAGATTTTTATGACTTTGAACCTGAGATAATTGTTTGTGATAAACATCCAAATTATGAGTCAACAAAGTTTGCTTTAAAACTAAAGGAAGTAAATCCAAATTTACAACTAGTTCAAGTTCAACATCACTATGCTCATATACTTTCTACTATGGCAGAATATAATCTTCAAAAAGAGGTTTTAGGAATAGCTTTTGATGGAACTGGATATGGCGATGATGGAAATATTTGGGGTGGAGAGGTTTTTATTGCTTCAAAGGATTCTTACAAAAGAGTCCATCATCTTGATTATTTTAAACTTCTTGGTGGTGAAATAGCTGTAAAAGAGCCAAAAAGAGTAGCTTTATCTTTACTTTTTGATTGTTTTACATTAGATGAAGTAAAAACTTTAGATATACCTTGCGTAAATGCTTTTAAAGCAAATGAAATTAAAATGCTTCATACTATGTGGGAAAAAGGATTAAATACACCATTAAGTAGCTCTATTGGACGTTTATTTGATGCTATTTCATCTTTTGCAGATATTTTACATACTCAAACTTATGAAGGGGAGACAGGATTACAAATAGAGCAAAATTATGATAAAAATATTACTCAAATTTATTCTTATAAAATAGAAGAAAAAACTATAAATATCTCTTCAATGATAAAAGAGATTATTAAAGATAATGAGACCAAAGTAATCTGCTCAAAATTTATAAATACAATTACCCAAATTATATTTGACCTTTCAAATTTATACAAAAATCTTCCAGTAGTTTTAAGTGGTGGAGTTTTTCAAAACAGAACCATTTTAGAAATTTTAATAGATAAATTTAAAGAGCAGGGTAGGGAATTTTACTACAGTAAATCTATTCCATTAAATGACGGTGGCATTAGTGTAGGGCAAATTTACCATAAAATTTAGACCTTTATTGTTTCTATTGAAAAGTATCTAAAAATATAAATATATATACTATACAAAATATATGCACTTAACTCTCTAATTACACTATCTAAAATGTAATAAAAATATTCTATATAGCTAGTATATATGAGTTTTTAGAAAAAATAATTTTTTGAAAAAAAACTATAAAAAGTTAAGCTATAATTTTTATTAAAAAACTGTATAAATCAATACAGAATGTATAGTATTAAATATATATTTTAATTATACAATAAAAATATAAATTACTCTTTTCTAACAAAAAATATGATACTATCTTTCAAAAATTTAGGAACAAGATTTATGATAAGAACAACTCAAGAAATATCAAATAATGATGGATATAAAAAATATAATCTATTTGAAATACATGAAGATTTAATAGCAATTATTTCAGATGATTATCTAACTTACTCTTCAGATGAATTTAAAAAAGAATCATATTGTGAGTTGATGTATAAGAAAAATTTCTATGATAAATATGATGAAGTTAGTTACAAAGAAGTTTATGAAAGATATATCAATAATGAAAAATTTAAAGAAAAAGCAAAGTTTATTTATAGTGTTATTGATTATGATAAGTATGTGAAATTTGTAGAAGAAAATCAAACAATAGAAAATCCAAATGAACTAATCATCTCATATAGTGTGGTTGATAGTGATGGGGTAAAAGTAGAAATTTATAATATTGGTATAACTGATATTGCTTTTGTATTTTAAAAGAGAGAGTAAATCTTCTCTTTTAGTTTTTCATATTTATTAGTTTATTTCTCATATTTGTAATATCTATTGTTAGTCGCTCTTTCATTTGAGGAGTGAATTGTTCATTTTGGTCTATTACTTGTTGAACTATTACTTCAAACTCATCTTTTGATAGTTCTTTTGTCTCTTCAATTAGTTTTAAAAAAAGTACTCTGATTTTTTCATATTGGTTTTCGTTCATGTCTTGCCTTTAAAATAAAAGCTCTATTATGTCAAAAAGTTTTATAGAGTTTAATAAAGCAACTTAGGCTAGAACTAAAAGTCTTGTATTATAAGTGTTAATAATTCTTTATTTTAAAAAGATATGAATTCTAAAATAAAAATAGATACCTTTTCTTTTTAAAAGTATTGTTTTTTTGTAGATTCGTAACCATAGGCTATGTCCTAAAGAACAGCCGAAAGCAAATAAATGTAGAAAACTTTTCCATATATGATTAAAAATTAGGACTAGTTTATGAAGTAAAAATAGAACCAAATGGGAAAACTTTAAATGTAGAAGGATAAGAAAGATACCTAGAAACAGGTATGAGCGTAACAGCTGAAATAAAAGCTCAAAAATGCACAATATTATATTAGATACTTATGCCTTGATGGACAATCATTATCATTTTTTACTAAAAACAAAAGAAGAAAATCTATCATCAGATAAAATAGAAAAATTAATTAAAAAATAGCTAATAATCTTACATATTGACATATAATCAATTCAGCTTAAAAATTTATTTTATAATTGCACAAATTTAACAAAGGTATTTAATGAAAATTTGTGCGATAGAACTAAAATCAAATAACGCAGTCTTAGTTGTAGTAGATGATAAAGAGTTTATAGATTTAAAAATAAAAAAAATAACACTAGAAAATGATGAAAAACAAGAAGATATTAGAAAGTTCTGTAGTGAGTTTTTATTATTTTTAGAGCAAAATAGTATAGAAAAAGCAGTTATTAAAAAACGAGCCAAAAAGGGAAACTTTGCAGGTGGAGCTGTAACTTTTAAGATGGAAGGTTTTATTCAGTTAAATCCTTTTTGTGATGTGGAACTAATCTCTTCTCAAGCTATCTCATCTTTTGAAAAGAAAAATAATATAGAATTTCCAACAACACTTAAAAAATATCAAGAACAAGCATTTTTACTGGCATTAGCAAGTTTTTAAAAGTAATTAAAATTGCTTACTAAAGGTTGACAAAACTATAATTATAAGATAATATACTAAAAGTAATCAAATATAATGACTAAAGGCATAATATGAATTCACCATTTCCTTATGAAACATATGCGGAAAATGAGCTGTTTTATGGAAGAATTGAAGAGAAAGAGAAAATATTGAGTTTTTCATCCACTTCAAACAATCTTGTAATATATTCAAAAAGAAGATTGGGTAAAAGTTCATTGGTTAGGGAAGTATTTAGAGAAAATAAGGAGTACTTATTTATCTATTGCGATATGTTTGATATCACATCAAAAGAGGATTTTGCTTCAAATTTATTGCACTCTTTAGCAAACTCTATAAAAGGTGATATAAAGATAGTTTTAAAACGCCTTAGTAAGCTTTTCAAAAGAGTAGGTCTTGTTTATAGTGCAGATCCCCAAACTGGAAAACTAAGTTTAAAACCTGATTTAAAAGCTTTGAGTTTTCAAGAGATGATAGAAGAGTTTTTTAATACTATTTTTGAATTATCAAAAAAACAAAAAGTCGTTATTGCTTTAGATGAATTTCAACAAATATCTACACTAAAAGATAGTAAAATTGATGCTATATTAAGAAAATATATACAAGAAAACTATGACATTTCTTATATCTTTTTAGGTTCTAAAAGACATATGCTAAATCGACTTTTTGAGTATGGAGCACCACTTTTTGAAGAGGCTACTTCTTTTCAATTAGAGCCTATAAAATTTGAAGCTGTAAATAAATATGTTTCTGCACACCTTAATATTTCAGAAGAAATAGTAAAATATATTTATGATTTAACTGATGGTGAAACAAAGTTTATGCAACATATTTTTCATATATTGTATGTGGTTCACAAAAGAAAAGAGATAAGTACAAAATTAGTAGATGAAGTTGTGTTGGAAATAATAAATGCAAAATCTTCAGGATATAAAATCTTATTTGATACTTTTAGTCAGTTTCAGAAAAAAGCTTTTAAAGCCTTATCAAAATATTCACAAAATATACATTCTAAAGATGTATTAGATGAGTATAATATCTCAAAAGGCTCTATGCAAAGTGCTTTAAAGCAACTTTATCAAAGAGAAATTATTGATAAGGAAAATGATATTTGGTTTATACCTGATCGAGCCTTAGAGCTGTGGGGAAGAACTCTATTAAACTAAAAAATGGTATAATCCCGATTAATTAAATATAGGGCTAACAATAAATATGACAAATCCACAAGTAAAAACGCAAAAATTCATAATCAAATTTTTCCCAGAAATTATGATTAAAGGATCTACTGCAAAAAGACAGATGATAAATCAACTTTATACAAATCTTCAAAAACTACTTGGAAGAATATCTTCTGAGATAAAAATAAAGAAGTTTTTTGACAAGATTGAAGTTGTATGTGAAATAGATGAAGTTGTAGAAGTAAGACAAATATTACTCCAAACTCCAGGTATTGAGTTTATTTTAGAAGCAATACAAATTGATAATATGCATACTTTAGATGATATTAAAGTTGTAGTAAATGAAAAGATGGCAAAAGAAATACAAAATAAAACTTTTGTAGTAAGAGCTAAAAGAACAGGTCAGCAAGGTTTTAAATCAACTGATATTGAACAAACAGTTGGTGGCTATATGCTAGCTAATAACCCAAATACAAAGGGTGTTGATTTAAGAACTGCTGAGGTTACAATAAAAGTTGAGTTAGAGTTTGCTCAATTAAATATTATCACTCAAAGATATGAGGGAATGGGTGGTTTCCCTATAGGAACACAAAGTGAGATTTTATCTTTGATGTCAGGTGGCTTTGATTCTACTGTTGCTTCTTATCTTACAATGAAAAGAGGTATTAAAACACACTTTATATTCTTTAATCTTGGTGGAATTGCTCATGAAATTGGTGTGAAGCAAGTTGCTTATTATCTATGGAACAAATATGGAAGTTCTCATAGAGTTAAATTTATTTCTGTGCCTTTTGATGATGTTGTAACTGAGATTTTTAACTCTACGAGTGAGCCTTATATGGGAGTTACACTAAAAAGACTTATGTTAAAAGCAGCAGAAAAAGTTGCTAATGATAGGGGAATTGATGCACTTTTAACAGGTGAAGCAGTTGCTCAAGTGTCAAGTCAAACACTAAGAAATTTAGCATTAATAGATCAATTCACTTCAAAATTAGTTTTAAGACCATTAGCTACTATGAGTAAATCTGATATTATGAATATTGCAAATAATATAGGAACTAAAAAATTTGCAGAAAGTATGCCTGAGTATTGTGGTGTTATTTCAAAAGGTCCTGTAACTCATGGAAGTTATGAAAGAATGGAAAAAGAGTCTAAAAAATTTGATTACTCTGTATTAGATAAAGCTGTTGAAAATGCAATAGAAGTAAATGTGGATGAAATAGCAGATGATGTTAGTCATATAGGCCAAATGGAAGTTATAAGTGATTTATCTAGTGGAGAATATACGGTTATTGATATTAGACAAAATGATGAATGTATTCAAACATCAGCTGAAACTCTGAAAATTCCATTTTATAAATTAAAAGGTGAGTTTAAAAAACTTCCTCAAGATAAACAGTATCTTTTTTATTGTGATAAAGGTATTTTAAGTCAACTTCACGCTCAATATCTAAGAGATGCAGAAAACTACACAAATATTAAGGTTTATAGACCTTGATTTTATAAAAAAAGGGTTTCATATAAATTATGAAACTCTTTTAGGAATACATATGAAAAATAAATTTTTAATACTTATCCTTACAGCAACAATTGCGTATGGGGCAACTTCTTCTGATAGAGGTGCTTACTATTATCATAAAAAGAGTCAATTTGAAATGCTATCACAAAATAATAAATACAAAACTGTTATGTTGGGGGATTCTATTACTGATGGTGGCTTATGGAATGAACTACTAAATAATGATTTAATTCAAAATAGAGGGATAGCAGGAGATACAACGGATGGAGTTCTTGAAAGACTTGATAGTATAAATACAAATATTGAAAAAGTTTTTATAATGATAGGAATAAACGATATCTTTCAAGAAAAATCAGTTGAATATATATTTATAAATTATAAAAAGATAATAGAGATATTAAAAACTAAAAACATCAAAGTTTATATTCAATCTACTCTTTATGTAGGACATAATAAACCAGAAATCTATAACCAAAAAGTTGAACAATTAAATAAACTATTAAAAGAATATTGTCAAAAAAATAATTTGGAATATGTAAATCTAAATGAAATTTTAGCACCAAATAAAGTATTAAAAGAAGAATTTTCTTATGATAAACTCCATTTAAATGGTACTGCTTATAGTTTATGGCGGGATAAGATAAAGGATTATTTTCTTGAACATTAAAAGATTATTTAAACTAAATTTAAGAATTGTTGTAATATAGTTTCATTATATATTACAATAAAGGGGTTATTATGGGTGCAACAGATTTAAATATTAGTAATCAGTTTACAACAAATGCTTATAACACATATGAAACTATGTCAAATAATAATCCTACATATTCAACTACAAAAGTAAAAAGTGATGAAGCAATAGCACAAGAAAATAAAATACATAACTCAGCAGTTAATGTATCTATTTCTATGCAAAGTTTAGAGCTTTATTTAAACATAAAAAGTGCAGAATTTTCTCAACAAAATAGTACATCTCAAAGTTCATTAATGAACATAATAAATAATGTAGAAGTTTATGATTTTCTTTCAGGTAAAGAAAACCAAAGCGGTTTTAGTCTGCAATCAATTGGATATGATGGTAAACCAATTACTGAATTAACAGTTGACGAAGCAAAAGATTTAGTATCCGAAAATGGATTTTTTGGTGTTAATGAAACATCGGCACGTGTTAGTGGCTTTGTTATGAATTTGGCTGGAAATAATGTTGCCTCATTACAAGAAGCTAGAAAAGGTGTTGTTCAAGGTTTTGAAGATGCTGAAAAAATGTGGGGTGGCGAGCTTCCTGAAATATCTTATGAAACACAAAAACAAACTTTAAAAGTTATAGATGAAAAAATAGCTGAGCTTTTAAAAACAGATTCTCAAAAAGAGTTAGAAAATAAATAAAACTAGAAAATGAGTCATTTCTGAGTCATTTATTTTGTATAATACCTAAAATTATTAGCAAGGGATTATATAAATGTACAAAGATTTGATAAATGAAGTTTTTACATCAGTATTTAGAAATAAATATATTTTAATAAAGGCTTTATTAATACCTTTTGTTTTACTACTTTTAATAACTTACTTTAACGAACAATACAAAGATAGTGGCTTTTTAAAGATTTTTCTTGGAATTTTATCTTATTTAGTAACTGTTTCTATTGCAATTACAACTCATAGAATTTTGTTACTTGGTGAAAATGCTGTACCAACATGGGGCGTTTTAAATCTTACTAGCAGAGAAATAAAATTTATATTAAATACTTTATGGATTGGAGTTTTAATAGGATTATCAGTATTACTTTTTGGAGTTTTTTCAGCATTATTTGCTTCGATTTTTTCTTTTACTTCTGAACTACTAGTAATAGTATTTATTGTTTTTATAGCTTTGTTAGGCATATATTTTTTTACAAGAGTTTCTCTTATTTTCCCTTCTATTGCAGTTGATGATAAATTAGATATTGTTGATTCAATAGAATATACTAAAAATCATAAGTTATTAGTTTTCTTTGTAGTAGGAATTTTTCCAATTATTATAACTTTATTAGTTGGAACTGTTTATGGGCTAGTAATTGGATTCTTAGTTGGAGTAGTTTCATCTAATCTTTCAGTTTTATACTCAGTTTTAGATTTATTTATAACTGTATTTGTAATTAGTAGTTTATCTTCAACTTATAAGTTTTTAAAAAAAGAAAAACTAGAGAACAAACAAGAATAAATACATAAGAATACCCATTAAAGAAGTAATAGTTAGAGCTGTAAATATAGCTTTTCCTATTTTCTTATGTTTTGAATTTCTAATACTATTCATTTCATCTTTTTTATAAGCTTTATATGAAACAATAAAAAGATAAACCCATCCTGCAAGTGAAGCTGTTGCTATTATTATATGAATTACTAAATATATAATTAGAAAATCAAATGAAAAGTTACTTTGATCAACATATTCCAAAAACTTGTTTTCAAGTCTTGTCATAACTTCAAAGTATAAAATTACACATAAACTAACACTTAAAATAATAGCTTGTGAAATTAGATGAGTTTTGTATTTTTGTTTTACTGCAAAATAAATACTAAGAGCTAAAAAAAGAGGAAGAAATGCAACATACACAGTTATTAAATCCATATAAAATGGTGCATTTGTTCCAAAAGGTGAGATATATTGCATATTATTCTTTTTTATCTTTAGGAAGATTTTTTAATGCTTTTTCAATTAGGATAAAACCAAAAGGTATTAGAGAATAAACAAATAGTTGAAAAGTAAGACCTGTGTGCCATTTATATTTGATTTTAGCTAAAAAAAGAGCCAAGATAAATAATATAAATAATACTCCATGTGCCATACCTACTATTTTTACCGCCATTGGTATTCCTGCAAAATATTTTAAAGGCATTGCAATAAAAACTAACAGAAGATAAGAAAAACCTTCCACAAATGATATAAGTCTAAATCTTGAAAATGTATTACTAAACATATAAGTCCTTTTTAAAATGAAAAAAGATTATATGAAAGTTTTGTTTACGAAAAGTTAATATACAATAATTGTATGAATACAAACAAAATAATCTTTGCACTTTTGATGCTTTATATCTTAGCAGATATTGTAAAAACATACTTTTTCTAATTTTTATCTTTTTATGTTACAATCGCCCGATGAAAAACATAATACTTACTACATTAAACGCTAGATATTCTCATACTTCTTTAGGATTGAGATATTTATTAGCAAATTTAAAAGAATTAAAAAGCCAAGCAGAAATTTTAGAATATGTAATTAACTCCTCAGTTCAAACAATTGCAGAGAAAATACTTGAACAAAAACCTAAAATTATTGGAATTGGTGTATATATTTGGAATGCAACAGATACAGCAGAACTTGTAAAGACTATCAAAAGTGTATCTCCTGAGACTATTGTTGTTTTAGGTGGTCCAGAAGTTAGTTATATGCCTTTAAGAGTTAATTTTGATATGGCTGATTACATAATAACAGGTGAGGGTGAAGATACTTTTTATGCTCTTTGTAAAGATATACTTGATGGCACTTGTACTCAACCTAGAATTATAGCTTCACCAAAAGTTGATTTTGAAGCAATTGCATTACCATATGATGATTATACAGATTTTGATATAGCAAATAGACATATTTATGTGGAAAATGCTAGAGGTTGTCCTTTTGAGTGTGAATTTTGTCTATCTTCTATTGAGACAAAAATGAGATACTTAGATATCAATATTTTTCTTGATGAGATAGAAAAATTATGGCAAAGAGGTGCTAGAAATTTCAAGTTTATTGATAGAACTTTTAATATCAAAATCTCTTATGCAAAAGCTATTTTAAACTATTTTCTTGCAAAACAAGAGGATTATTTTTTACACTTTGAAGTGATTCCTGATAATTTTCCTGAAGAATTAAGGGAGCTTATTAAGCTATTTAAACCAGGTTGTTTACAACTTGAGGTTGGAATTCAAACACTAAATTTAGATGTGGCAAAACAAATTAGAAGAAATTTAAAAATAGATAAAATAAAAGATAATCTAAAATTTTTATCTACTGAAACAAATGCACATATGCATATAGACTTAATCATAGGACTTCCAAGTGAAACTGTTGAGAGTTTTGGAAGAAACCTTGATTTACTTTATACTTTATCAACGGGTGAAATACAAGTTGGGATACTAAAAAAACTATCTGGAACGACCCTTGATAGACATGATAAAGTTTATGGTATGGTTTATAATGACTCTCCACCTTATGATATATTAAAAAATGACTTGATTAGTTTTGAACTTATGCAAGATATGAAAAGATTTGCAAGATTTTGGGATATTGTTTATAACAGTGGAAACTTCCAAAAAACTACGGCTTTACTTTTCAGTGATGGAAAAGTATTTGATAATTTCTATGGTTTAAGTAAATGGCTTTATAAGAGAAGTGAATCTACTTATAAAATTTCACTTGATCGAATGGCTGAGTACTTATTTGAATATCTTAGTAAATCTTATGATAAAGATGAAATTGCAACTACAGTTTTACAAGATGTGATGAGTGTATCAGGAAGAAAAATACCACCATTTTTGAAAAAAATCATTCCAGAAAAATATGATTTTGCACAAAAAGAAGTTTCAAAAGCCAATAAAAGACAACATTTAAGAGATTAAAAAATAAAGAGCTTAAAACTCTTTATTTTTTAAATTTACTAATTATCCCTTCAAATAGTGGTAAAACTTTTATAGCTACAAAACCAACAATTCCACCTAAAACAATTTCACTTAAAAATACTGCAATCCACTCTATACTTGGTATATTGTGAAGCATTTCTTCAAATGAGTGTAATATTCCAGTTTGGTGGGCAATAATTCCACCACCAACTGCAAGCATAGCTATAGTTCCTACTATTGAAATAGTTTTAATAATAT
>Ga0193958_1000414_pt1 | contig 15937 bp, 12 predicted proteins | sample FB_1_MG_FD_140320 | JGI IMG/M metagenome (GOLD analysis project Ga0193958, IMG submission 140320) | Microbial mat bacterial communities from the Broadkill River, Lewes, Delaware, United States - FB_1_MG | ecosystem: Environmental > Aquatic > Freshwater > River > Microbial mats | place: USA...
AATAACAGGGAAAGAGATAAACATACATAGAAGCGCAATCCACCACTCGAGGTTATAAAAACCGTAAGCCATCGAGAAAAGCAACGTTAACGCCGCTACATTGCCCATCATAATAATAGTGACCATGCCATTGCGTGTGGTTGCAAATGCGGGTTTGTCCTCTTCAGGGAGTTTGTTAATCGCCCCTGCACTTAATGCCGCAGACATCGAGACAATTCCTGTTACCAAAAAAATAATTAGAGGATCAATAGTAGGCACACCCGTACTCCAGTCACATAAACGATAAAACAGCATTGTAAGTGTTTTACTCGACACTGTTAACCAACCAGCACTAACTGCTTAATTAAAAACACCACTCCGCATAAAACCAAATAGAATATACTTATAATTATTTGCTATTTTAGATATATCTCATGTAACATTAGACTCGTATTCGCCGATCGTTGGCTCGATCTATATCAGAACGAGATTTTCCTTTAGTTGGGTAATCAGTCCTGATCGCGCGCTTCGTGAGTTATCATCCATTTCAAGCACTACTCGCTGCGGAGTAGTGCTTTTTTTTTGAAATTATTCCGAACTACTCACCCGCTGCGCTTTGCCTGATTTAGCGCAAATGAGTACACTCACTCCCCTTAAGATCATCACTGATCTACCCCAAGTTTCCTTTATGAAATGGATATACGTATCTAATGCTAGTGTTCAAGGGCTTACGAAACTTGATCAACCGCTATTTCAAAAACATGAAATGGCAAGCGGTCTTAACACTCTTACTGCTGTATGGATTCAGCAGTTGGCTATTACTTGTCGCGGCCGGTGAAAAAAGCCTCAGCGGCCCAGATTTTATCTATTGGCTTATCGTGACAGCATCAACTGTAGGTTATGGCGACCTGTCCCCTGAAACCGCTTTAGGTAAAACAATTGTTGCCTTCTATATTATCCCCTTAGGGTTAGGTTTATTTGCTCTGGTTGTGGGTAAGTTTGCAGCCTTCAGTGCATTTCAATGGAGAAAAGGTGTTATGGGCCTTAAAGAACTAAATTTAAATGACCACATTCTCGTGGTTGGCTGGAACGATCAACGTACGCTAGGTTTACTACAACTGTTAAAAACAGAAGCAAAACTGTATAGAAATCGTGATATCTGCTTATGCGTAGAAGCGGACATGGAAAACCCATTACCCGGCAATATTGAATTTATACGCACAGTTTCCCTTAATGATTCTGATGCCCTCGCTCGGGCCAGTATTGATAAAGCGTCTACCATCATCATTGACACTAATAGGGATGATCAAACACTCAGCGCGGCACTCAACATCTATAGTAAAAACAAGACCGCTCACATCATCGCTTATTTTCGTGATGAAAGTTTGAGTAACTTATTGAAACAGCACTGCCCTACAATTGAATGCACCCCCTCAGTTTCCACTGAACTGATGGTTAAATCCGCCATGGACCCAGGCTCAAGCATTCTTCATCATGAACTGCTAAACGCAGAGACAGGGATGACCCAATTCTCGCTTATCGTGCCTGAACACCTACCCGAGATATCTGTTAGAGATCTCTACATTCCGATGAAAGAACACTACTCAGCTACACTCATCGCAATTGATTTAAATAACGATGGCAAACCTGAAGTTAACCCATCGCTTGAGAAACGAGTAAAGGCTGGCTGCACCTTGTATTACATCGCGAAAACACGGTTAAAAGATTTAGACTGGAACGCTATTTGCGCACGTTAATCGCCTTGTACCAACACGCGGCATAGAAAATGCTAAGGGCTGTTTTGAGAACCGCTTTAAGAGCTACTTTGAGAACTGTTTTGAGAGCTATGTTAAGAGCACTGTTAAAAACTACACTTATTGGATTAAGCTTTTTCCCTATGACAGCACTTGCGGCGGAAGAAACTCCGCCTCAAAAGACGGCCTATAGAGTGATCGATAGCAGTTACACCGTTTGCAAAACCCAAGCGCAATACCAGCAACTTATCCGCTGGTCACTGTATGGCGTAGGAGGTCCCCCGCAAACGGGATGCTTACCTGCCCCCGCAAAGGCAAAAGCGATTATCCTGCAGTGCCCTGAAAGTGATATTATTATCTGCCAATTCGAACTGACACCAGAAGACGGCAGCCCCGTGCTGAACGTATGGGCCAGTAAAGTTATGTTAATGCCAGTAACCCCCTCCGTTACTGAGCAATAGATAGAGAAATACACGTGGAATTTTTGGTAAATGAAGCCGTAGAAGATTACGCATTTCAAAGCACAAGTGCGGAGCCAGAGCTACTACAAGAGCTAATAGATGAAACAAATAAAAATATGGGCTGGCCACAGAAGCTTTCCGGCCGCTTAGTAGGACGCACCCTCAAGCTCTTAGCTCAGTTACACCAGCCTAAAAACGTCCTTGAGATTGGTATGTTCACCGGTTATTCCGCGCTATCCATCGCTGAAGGCATGCCGGACGATGGCAAGATCATCTGCTGTGAAACAAACCCAAGGGCGATCGAATTTGCGCAAACATTTTATGATCGTAGCCCGCATGGTCACAAAATCGAAGTGATCTTTGGTAAAGCCATAGAAACCATTGAAACATTAGATATTGAGCTTGATTTCACCTTTATCGACGCCGATAAACGAAACTACCTTAACTACTATCGCAAGGTACTTGAGATGACACGCCCTGGCGGTCTTATTATTCTCGATAACATGCTGTGGTCAGGTAAAGTACTTCAGCCAGAATCTGATATTGATGATGTATTAGTCGATCTAAACAAAGAGATCGCGGCGGACCCAAACGTTGAGAATCTATTTCTTACGGTTAGAGACGGCATGAATGTTGTCAGGAAAATTCGTTAATGTTCTACCTTATAAAAGATCTAAAAAGCGATAACCCATCCATCGAAAAGATCGCCGCTGGGCATGCGCTAATTGATGACAAAGATTATGCTATTTCTACCGCAGCTGAATTGCTTGATCTTTATATGGTGACCGATAACAGCGCTGTATTGATGCCCCACTTAATCACGGTGCGGGATGCTATTATTGAAGACCTTGATCAAGTAGCATCGGTAAAAGAGATCTACGGGTTAATGTATTGGCTACTCGGTGATAACAATATCGATAACCGTGGCGAGTCACTAGAGGAAACCGCCGATCGTTTAGGCGACCTCGATATCGAAAATGATACAGAACAATACAGTGATCTAATATTCCACCTTAAAGATGCTGTAGAAAGGCTATACGATTTAGAATTGGAATAATCTTTATTACCGAACGGAGGCAGTATGCAACGGCGCACTAAGCTACTTTTCTGGCTGCTGTCTTTCGTTTTTCTTTTCCTTGTTATCATTCCCTTAAGCCTCTACCTCCTTTCGCCTTTGATTGCACAAAAGAGTTTAGAGCATTGGCTAAGCGCGCAAAAATTCTCAGCGGTTCAACTAGATATGCGTCCCCCTGGCTGGGAGGAGTTACGCATCAATAGCTTACATATTGAAAAAAACAGCGACGAACAGAGGTTGACGATTAGTTCTGAAAATATCCTTATTCGCTTCAACCCTATCGACCTCTATCTGCATCAGAAAATAAGCTTAATTCAATTACCCCAATCAACCGTTAAAATTCAATATTTAACGGAAGATAACAGCTCAGAAAGCAGTAATGAAAGCATCGATTTAAGCAACGTTTTACCAGCTCAATGGTTTCATAAAGTACCCGCAGAATTGATTCAAATAGGCGAGCTCAATCTAGAACTCGATTACCCCGGAACAATTTCAGATTGGCGATTTGTTGGCGCCCTCCTCTTTGACGGTCAAGAGCTATACAGCCGCGTAAAATTTTTGCGCAACACAAAAGATTTAGGCTGGGGAGATTTAAGGCTAGGTTTGGATAACCGCTTATCATTGCGCTTACTGGAAGGAAACGAACCTTTTGTCACTATTGATGGTTCATTAGCCTATAAAAACCAACTTGAATTAACCTCCGCTCAGCAGTTTGATATCGCGCGTTTACAACGCTGGCAACAAGCACTATTCCCTCGCCCTAGGAACAGGGATGAAGCGAACAACCCCATTCTTCCGGCTCTTAATGGAATAATAAAAAGTAATGGCATCACCGCCTTTCCATTAAAGACAAAATTCACCCCGGATGATCTGCTAAAAAGTATTCGTACTCAGCAACAGTTTGAAACAAATATTAAAATGACAGCCCCCGTGAAAGCGTTAGATCAACTAGCACTTAAATTAAATGGGGCCTTAGATTTTTCACTTAGTGAATTACAACTTTCAATTGCAAACCAGTCGAGTGCAAGCATTAGTAACCTCAACCACTCTGCATTAGTCAGTTCAATTGCTAAGGTAGATACTCTTTTATTAGATGACGTTGCGATAAAGGTTGGCCTAAGTGAGCTCTTAGCGGGTCAATCACCTCAGATAGAGATCAGCCCGCTGTCGCTAAAGCTTCAATCATCTCCAATCAAATTGCCGAACATAACCTTACCTTCGCCGGTGATAGCCTTAGAGCTAAGTAAGATCGATCTAGCCAATACAGCATTCACAGGAAAAGCGCTGACGACAGCTTTAGCCATTCAGGCGGATAATAAAACACTGCCTTCATTGACGATAACTTCACTGTTTACCCTCAACACGACTGCGCTGATCACAGAGTCATCGCTGCAAAGCTCGGATCAACGAATAGGTCTGAGCAGCAAAAGCAAAACATTACTGAACTCGTTAAAAACGACATTCAACTGGAAACTAAAGCCGATCAAATTAACAGTGTTGGAACAACAGCTTAGCGACTACTTCCCTTTCCCGCCTGAGTTAAGCTTGCTGTCAGGGACGCTGTTCCATAATGGCAGCGGTCAGATACAAAACAGCAAGCTCTCACTACAAGCAAACAACAGTATTCGGCAAGGCGCCCTAAATTGGGATAATAGTTGGGTCGAAGGCATTCAGTTTGATTCACGAACAACCCTGAATTCGAAAGGACGCTTAATCGATAAAGGTACGATTAAGCTGGAAAAGGTTACAAGTGGTATTGAGATTACAAAGGTCCACAGCCGTTATACCTATCAATATAACAAAGGGCGTAATCAATTAACGCTGGATAGCCCCAAAGCTCAAATTCTGGAGGGTGATCTCTCGTTACAAACGCTGCAGCTAGACCCACTGAAACCGAGCTTTTCTACCGAAGTAAAAATAGACAAGCTTGATCTAGGCGCTGTGTTAAAACTAGAGCAACAACAGGGTTTGTCGGGAGAAGGGAAGCTCTCGGGGCATTTTCCATTAAGTTATAACAATGGCGAATTAACCATTAGCGATGGCAAATTACTTAGCCTTGCACCAGGTGGAAAGATAACGTTCCAACCGACAGCCACCGTGGCAGCTTACGCCGCAGCGAATGTTGGCTTAAAAATGGCAATAGAGGCCCTTCGTAACTTCCATTATGAGCTACTGGATATACAGCTTAATTATGCAGCAGATGGAACCGCGTTACTGAAAACTAGGTTAAAAGGAAACAACCCCGATTGGAATCAAGGGCACCCGGTCGATTTCACAATAAATATTGAGGAAAACATTCCTAAGTTAATAAAAACGCTACAATTCGCAGATAAATTGACGAAAACGATCGAGAAGCGTTATCGTTAACCTATTAAGGATATTAAAAAGGTGCATTGTTTTACAAAGCACCCTATTTGAGGAACAACCATGAAACTATCACGCATATACACACCGATAGCGTTTTGCATCGCGTTAGCAGGTGTCAGCGGTTGTTCACCGCGCGTAGAGGTGGCCGTCCCGAGCGAGCCCATCACCATCAATCTTAATGTGAAAATTGAACATGAGATTTTGGTTAAGGTTGATCGCGAGATTGATGAACTACTATCTGAAAACAGCGATATTTTTTAAGGGAGTTACGCGATGATTTTTCATAAGCTACGTAAGATATTGGCGCTGCTCACCTTAGCGTTTGCTGTTGTTGCAACACCGGCATGGGCAATCTCTAAAGATGATGCTAAATCTCAAGGCCTCATCGGCGAAAGAAGTAATGGTTACCTTGGGATAGTCACATCTAGTCCTACCGCTGACCTACGTTCATTAGTTGGCCAAATCAACGAGAAACGAAAAGCAGCCTACACAAGTGGTGCAAGAAAAGCAGGCGTTGAGAGAAGTGTTTTTGAGATTAGAATGGGACAACGTTTACAAGAGCGCTCCCCTGCGGGACACTATATACAACTGCAAAACGGCAAGTGGCGTAAAAAATAGTCTGTCTGCCATAACAATGAAAGCAGCAAGGAAGCTAAATCAATGAACGTATGGACCATAAAGACTGCTGCTAGCACAACGCAATAATTGGGAAACGGATGGCCAAAAAAGATCCTGTTTATCGTCGCATTAACGCCTTAGGCTTTATCTTATGCCTAACCGCCGTCATCTATGCGGTTCTTGGTTTACAGGATCTCATGACGCATGTCAGTAGTCCACTAACCTCCCTTTCAAAACTACTGCTAATAAGCAGTGCCTTGTTTTTTTTCCTGGCACTCATTCATAACCCCGATACTCTGGGTCAACGCTGTTATGCCCTTTTCAATATAGCCCTAACCATATTTGGTCTCGGCTGTGCGGGGCATCATTTATGGGTTCAAGAAGCACTTGATAAAAGCATAACGTTAACTCAATGCGGCTTACCGATCGAAGAGCTATTAGCAAATCAAACCGGCATAATAAATAAGCTCTCTTCATTATGGAGTGCTGCAGCCGAATGCCCTGCTGAGGCGGTTAATTTTATTAATCTCGGTGTCGCAGAGCAGAGTTTAATTATTTTTGTCATTCTATTTTTCTTAAGCTGGAAACAGCTGATAAGACGTAAAAAAGCTGAAGGGCTATTTCTTTGATGACCCATTTCCGTGTGCCTTTACTCTGCACTCTACTCATGGTTTCTACTGCACACGCGGAATCGCAAGCGCCTTGGACACTGAATCTCTATTTTGAAAATGACCTTTTTTCTGAAACGGACCAAAACTATACCAACGGTATTCGCGCTTCGTGGGTTTCTCCCAATGTTGATAGCTACCTTGAAGATGAACGTTTACCCGAATGGGTAATAGATCTTACTCCCTACCTACCGCTGTTTGATCCCAGTGATAACTCTGCTTCATCTTTACAACGAAATGTAGTCCTAAGCCTAGGACAGCAGATCTATACGCCAGAAGATATCGACCGTACCACTGTAGATCCTAACGACAGACCCTATGCGGCGTGGCTCTATGGCGGCATTGCTTACCATAGCCGTACTTCTAATCGGATGAATACCGCAGAACTCAACCTCGGTGTCGTCGGACCACTGGCATTAGGAGAGCAAGCTCAAGACTTTATTCATGATATTCGTGGCTTTCAAAAATTTAATGGCTGGGATAACCAATTAAAGAACGAACCGGGCTTCCAGCTCGTCTACGAACATAAGACTCGAATTTTTAAAGGCCAACTCTCCTCTCTATTTGAATATGACACCATACTCCACGCAGGTGGCAGCTTAGGCAATGTGGCCACTTACCTAAACGCAGGCGGTGAATTTAGGTTAGGCTGGAACCTCCCCCAAGACTTTGGTACTTCGGCGTTAAGAAGTGGTGGCGATAATAGTGCACCCGGTCTGGGTGATGGCCGCTACCAACGCGGTAGCAGAGATCGTAACTTAGGTGTACATGCTTTTATATCAACAGATGGACGCTGGGTGCTTAGGGATATTTTCTTAGATGGCAACAGTTTCAGAGATAGCCACTCCATTGATAAAGAAGCGCTGGTCGGTGAAACGGCTTTTGGCATTGCCGCTTTATACCACGGCTGGAAACTGTCATTCTCACGTGTTCATCGCAGTAGAGAGTTTAAACAGCAGACCGAAGGACACGCTTTTGGCTCGATTAGCCTAAGTTACTCATACAGCCTCTAGCTTTTGGTCTCTTATTAAAAGATCGCTTAGAGGCATCGGTTTCGCGTAATAAAATCCCTGAACGTATTCACAATCTGCTGCGATAAGGTATTCGGCCTGTTCCTTAGATTCGACCCCTTCTGCCACCAGCTCTATCTCAAGCCCTTTTGCCAACCCAATAATTGATTGAGTAATGCAACAATCATCTTCAGAATGAGGCAGGCCATCCACAAACGATTTATCCACTTTTAGCTTGGTAACCGGCATATGCTTTAAACGTGATAATGACGAATAACCCGTGCCAAAATCATCAATAGCCAAACGTATCCCCAATTCAGACAGCGCCGCAAGCTGTGCTCGCACTAAAGCCGAGTCCTGACTAATTAGCTCCTCTACGATCTCTAACTCTAAGGACTCAGGTGGCAGATCAAACTCATGCAAAATATCTGCTATTTGCTGAGATAATTGAGAGTTATATAGCTGTTCAGAGGAGATGTTCACAGAAACCCAAGCAATCGAACTACCTTTATCATGTAAGCGTCTAATATCAGCCGCAGCCTGTTTTAACATGTAGCTACCTAAGCGCTCCATCAAACCTAATTTCTTTGCTAAAGGTAAAAACTGTCCCGGTGGGATAAGGCCACGGATGGGGTGCTGCCAACGAACCAACGCCTCCAAACCAATAATTTTTTCATTCTTGGTAGATAAAATAGGCTGATAATGCGCAACCAACTCACCCTTATCCAGTGCAGCAATTAATTCATTCTCAAGTGAACGTTTATGCTGCAACTGCTCCAACCATTCCAGAGAGAAATATTGCACACTGCCACGAGACTCACTCTTGGCTCGCTGTAATGCGATCTCAGCACAACGCATTGGGTTTGCCTGCCCACTACTGTCGGTTGGATAGATGACAACGCCCGAGCTAAAACTGACACTCACCAACGTATCATCTTCGGTTTTAATCGGATTCTCAGTGATCGTTTTTAGCTTATTATTTAAAACATCTAACTGCTCAGTGTTCTTTAAATCTGGCAGCCAGATACCAAATAGGTCACCGCCCACCCTAGCCAAGCGACAATGATAAGGCTGTGTAACAAACTCCAACAAGCGCGCCAGTGCAATTAATAATGAATCGGCAGTTTTGTGACCATGGTTATCATTAATGGATGCGAAAAAATCTAAGCCTAATAACATCAGCACCCGTGTTCTATCAGGGGCCAGCTCCCCTTGAAGATCAAACTCTAATCTTTTCTGGAAGTTATTTCGTGTTTCTAGCCCGGTAAGTGAGTCATATTGCTCTAGAAACTCTAACTGTTCACGATCTTTAAGCCAGCTCTCATGCTCATTAATCATCGAAATACTGTCTGCTAAAGAGGCAACATAAGACAGCTCAGCCAAGTCCCACACTCGGGCATCCCCTACCTGTTCTAGGCACACAACACCGTGCAACTTACCCGCCGCATAAATTGGCGCATCAAGCATGGAAGCAATACCATTGGGTATCAAATAGGGCTCTGTAAATTCAGAAGTTCGGGGGTCAGTAATTGCATTATCCGCATTGATAATACGATCCTCTGACATGGCATTAAAATATTCTGGGAAGTCTTCGCGTTTAAGTTCAGCACCTTTAAAATAGTGATCCGCTTCTAAGATATAGAGCACTTCACAGACTATTTCCTGGTTATCCTCGCTAAGCTTCCAAACACTGACCCTGGAGACATCCAGCTGCTCAGCACAAGCACGAGTAATCCGCTTTAATTTGGAGATACGAGGGTACTCAATAAACCCTGCTCCACGACTTAATGTCATCAAAGACTTATGCAAACGGACTAACTTATCAATCGATGCCATGCGCAACCTTTCATTCAAACAGAACTAACATCAAACTTATAATCAATTATAGTCCCTAACAATAGAATAATTGTCTAAAATAACCTTACAATCTATTTTGATACGATTTATTACTAAAGGCTGGAGTAATGAAACTGTCTAAAAAACTTCTTCTTATACAAGTGATCTTCTTTCTCCTTCTGATGAGTGGGGTATTACTCACAGTTGTGATCTTTGTATTACCTGAAGTGCGTAAGATTGAAACGCAAGAACACCTTGGCGCCTTTGCAAGAGCTGAACATGCAATAGAAAACGAGCTTGACCAGCTAGCGGTCACTGCTCTCGACTGGGGAGAGTGGGATGATACCTATAATTACGTCACCTCACCTAATAGTGCCTACGAAAGCTCAAACCTCTCGTTAGCAACTCTTTCCGATCTTGAACTTGATCTACTACTGATTATCAACAAGCAGAACGAAGTCGTATGGAAGATGACATCAAGTGAGCTTCCGAATCCAGAACAAATACCACTGATCTCTGGTAATAGGTGGAACGCTCAACATCCTCTCATACAAGCACCCAATCAAGCCGCTTTTCAGGGAATTTTTTTAAGTGAATCAGGGCCGCTGCTCATTGCACGACAACACATATTGAATAGCCAAGGCACCGGTACTCCTCAGGGATATTTCTTTTTTGCAAAAAAACTCTCTCAATCGCTCACAAATCAAATAGCAGATAAAATTGAAACACCCTTCTCGATTCAGGTTGTCGATAATTCTAAGCTCGCGCTCAGCCTAACCTTTATCGACAACAACCAAACACATGCCCAGGGTGCTGTGCCATTTGTAAATTCCGACAGTAAAATGCTTCAGATAGATATTTTCCAAGCTCGCCCTTTCTATCTACAAGCGCTCAATGCCATCACATATTCACTTGTTGCGATTTTGCTCATCGGCGTCATCTCGTGCTTAGTCACCTACATTTTGCTCAAGAATATATTAATAAACCCCATTGTATTACTGCAAAAACAAGCGGAGATGTTCAAAAAGCATGATAGTAACCAGCCTTTTAAACTACTAAAACGCAGTGATGAACTAGGACAACTCTCATCCTCATTTGTCTCAATGGCAAAAGATCTTTCGACAGATTGGGGGAAGCTAGAACAAGAAAAGAAAGATTACCAAGACGCAAGCTATACCGATGTTTTAACTAGCTTGAGGAACCGTCGCTATTTAGACGAATACTTACAAGACCCTAACTCTTGGGTTTATGATGACGAATGGACTTTTTTTACAATCGACTTAGACCACTTCAAAGCAATTAACGATAGTTATGGTCATGATGTAGGTGACATCACACTCCAACAATTCTCAGAGTTACTCATAAAAAGCTGCCGTGATGACGACATTATCATCCGTAGCGGTGGCGAAGAGTTTACTGTCCTGTGCCACCAAACCAGCGCCGATGTAGCCAAAAATATCGCAGAAAGGCTACGTAACGAAGTAGAACGCTTTAACTTTGGACGTGAAAACCACTTTAAAATCACCTGCTCTATTGGCTTCTTTGTTATACGAATCTATTCCCGTGAGTATGGATTGAAACATTGGAATCGCATGCTAAAGGTCTCTGACCTCGCTTTATATGCTGCAAAAAATAACGGTCGAAACACATGGGTTGGCTTAGAGTGCTTAGGACAATGCTCAGAAGGTGTTTATCCCAAAGAGGGTGTGGATATTCAGCACTGGCTTGCAGAGAAAAGGCTTAAACTCTTCTCCTTTAATAAGTCCCCTGAAGACGTCTGCTGGTAATCCGTTATATAGCAAAAAGACTCTAAAAAAGCCGCTCCTAGAGGAACGGCTTAGCACGCTTAAAATCAGATCACTTTAATTAAGTTCACTTAGAGTCAAAACCCTTCAAATCAGCACACGCAAAAGAGTTAGAAGCTCGCACTCACACGCAACCAAATATTTTGGCCTGGCTCAGCCACCTGAATAGGGTTCGCATCCAACACATAATCCCGACTTTCATGCAGGGTATAATCCTTATCAAACAGATTATCGATGCCCATCGCGATTGTCATGCCATTATCTGACGCGTATTCACCATGCAGATTAACCAAACCATAGCCCGGTGTTTGTCGTACATCTTGACCACCGCAATTAGGATCACTGCTTAAACAAACGTTGTTTTGAGCAGCCACTAATTTCCATTCAACACCGGCTTTCCACTGCTGCTTTTGATAATCGAGCGTTGTTTTAAGCTCCAACGGTGAGATTCTGGAAAGATCTTGACTGTCATCACGGTTTTCACCTTGCAGCCAAGTAAAAGCTGTACCCAAGGTTAAGTTTTCATCAATACGGTAAGCTATATCCGCTTCAATGCCATACAAGCGCGCATCGACATTATTATATCGCTCAGTACCACCGGATTTATGGCGAAGGATGTAATCATCAACGTAATTAATCCAGCCAGTAAGGCTCCAATTTAAACTCTCGTGCTTACTGGCTAAGACAGCTTCTAACTGATGATGCTTTTCTGGCGCGAGTAATGGGTTACCAATCCACGGGGTCATGCCCGATGTTTTTGCGACATAGCGCTCAGTGGCATCCGCTGTACGCACACTGCGCGAGAATGTGGTTTCAACCGTGTATTGATTGTTCAAGCGATGAGTCCATGAGGCAAAGCCCCCGATATTATTTTCATTGCTATCTGTTTCAGAAGAACCATTCACGGCTAAATATCGTGCTGATGGGGTTGTCATACCAAAGGTTTCAGTCGCTCTAGAAGCGGACGCTTCAACACGGTCATAACGAAGCCCCCCTTTGAGGACATCATCTTGACTCAGCACTTTACTTCCCTCTAGAAAAAGCCCCGCCTGTTTGATCTCTACCCCTGGCCATTGAGAGAAGGCAGCCATGCCGTTGGACTTCATATAAGCCACAGCATTTCGCTCATTATTTTGAATATCTGCACCCAACACCCAATCCATATCATTGAGCTGGGCATCAACGACCACACGCATACCTTGTGTATCCGATGTAGAGGGGGAACTCATCATGCTGTTTTCCATCAAGTGGATAACATCCGATTGATAGGCTTCTATTTTAAGCTCGCGTAACGCACCTTGCGTGAATTGATGGGTTAATTTAATACGACTGTTTTCTGCATCCGCATAGGGACTATCCATCTGAGCCCCTGGGAAAAGTACATCTTCTTCATCTGACTTTTCAAAGCTCGCTTGTAATGTCGTATTCTCGCCTAGGCGAACGCCTCCAAGGATCGCATTCGACTGGCTATCATATTTAGAACTTACCTCTTGCCCAGCACCATCTTCGTAATTTTCAGATTCGCCTTCATGGGCAATAAAGCGGATATATCCATCATCACTGCCTGCAGCTAGATCAGCACCTAATTCCCACTGCTCGCCGTTACCACGATAACTTCCAGATACTTTGCCGCTATACCCTTTCTCATCGATCATCGGCCAATCACGCTCAAACAAGACCGTGCCGCCTGAACCGCCACCACCATAGATAACGGTACGATTGCCTTTAATCACCGTCACGCGATCATAACTATCAACCGACGTGTAAGCGGTGGGAGGGTCCATACGGTTAGGACAGCCGCCATGAATATAACCGCCATCCAATAAGATATTTAACTGTGTCTCTTTCTGCCCACGGATAACAGGATCCAGTGCCCGGCCTCCCATACGAATAGCCGAAACACCCGTCAGGCTTTGCAACAACTCGCCCCCATCGGATACCGGTGAAGCTTGTACTGATGCCGTACTTTGGCGCACTGCCGTTTCTAGATGAGGAAGCCCACGATTAATTTCGATAACTAAGTTTCCATCCGCATCATGTCCCGCCATAGCGGCTTCAGACATTAACACCGCAATCACCAAAGAGAGAACTCGCTTTTTCACAACCCACCTTCCATTAGACAATTCTAAAATTAGGCAGATTCTAATGATTCCACTACAGACTAGGGATGTGACACAGTGTCGCGCGGCGCATTGTCGCAGGCATAACTCAGGTTTAAGGGCTGAAAAGGAAGGAGAACGAAACAGTTTCTCGAAGCAGCGAATAAGAAATACAGTTTCCTAAAATAAACTTTTGTCTATGAACAGTCACAAGAAGAGGAAAAAACAGGTATTATTAGCCCTTTTTTGAGCACACCATAACCAACTGATCACAGGTAACAATAAGATGCCGTCACAGAATCAGGCTCCACTCTCCGTTTTGGAGCAAAAAGATGCGTTCATCGCACGTCATATTGGCCCTTCGGCCGAAGAACAACAGGCTATGCTAAAGGATCTTGGCGTAGCAGATCTTGATCAGTTGATTACACAAACTGTTCCAGAATCTATCCAAGTACCCTCTCCTATCAAACTTGATGGGAGCCGAAGCGAAGAAGAAGTTCTTGCATACTTAAAAAACATCGCCCAGAAAAACAAAATAAACACATCGATGATTGGTATGGGCTATACCGATACAATCGTGCCAAATGTTATTCTTCGTAATGTTTTAGAAAACCCAGGCTGGTACACGGCATATACACCCTACCAACCTGAAGTATCTCAAGGCCGTCTTGAAGCAATTTTAAACTTCCAAACGATGGTACTTGATCTAACTGGCTTAGATTTAGCCAACGCATCCCTATTAGACGAAGCGACAGCAGCCGCTGAAGCAATGACGCTGTCTAAGCGTATGTCTAAAGCTAAGAAAGCGAATGTTTTCTTAGTGGATCAAAATGTACACCCGCAAAGCATTAGCGTTATCCAAACACGTGCGGAGCCTCTTGGTTACGATGTCATTGTAGGTGAGGTGGCCGAGCTAATTGAGCAACACGAAGCATTTGGCGTACTTGTTCAATATCCTGGTACTTATGGCGACGTAAATGATTACGCGGCACTGATCGATAAAGTTCATGCTAAAAAAGCATTGTTCTGTGCAGCGGCTGACATCATGAGCCTAATCCTGCTGAAATCGCCAGGTGAATTAGGAGCCGATGTCGTATTCGGTTCAGCTCAGCGATTTGGCGTACCTATGGGCTATGGTGGCCCTCATGCCGCATTCTTTGCTACCCGTGATGCTTACAAGCGTTCCGTTCCAGGTCGTATCATTGGTGTTTCTGTTGATAGCCGTGGCAACAAAGCGCTGCGTATGGCGATGCAAACGCGTGAGCAACACATCCGCCGTGAGAAAGCGACATCCAACATCTGTACCGCACAAGTATTGCTCGCTAACATGGCTGGCTTCTACGCGGTTTATCACGGCCCTGATGGCCTCAAAACCATCGCTAGCCGCATCCATCGTTTAACCGATATTCTTGCGAAAGGCTTATTAGCCAAAGGCGTAAAAGTACTTAACAATAGCTGGTTCGATACCCTAACACTTGAGCTAGATAATGCCTCAGAGGTCTACCAAGCCGCTTTAGACGCCGGTATCAACCTGCGCAAGATTAGCGAAACGCAGATCGGTTTAACCTGCGATGAGTGTACTGATCGCGATCTAGTAAACACGTTATGGAACTGCATCTTAGGCGCTGATCATGGCTTAGATCTTGCCGCCATCGATGCAGAGATCACGGCAAACGGTTCTACTTCTATTCCAGAGGCGTTGCTGCGTGAATCTGAAATTCTGCAACATCCCGTCTTTAACAGCTATCACAGTGAAACAGAGATGCTGCGTTACCTGAAAAAGCTGGAGAACAAAGATATTTCACTGGCGAACAGCATGATTGCGCTTGGCTCATGTACGATGAAGCTGAATGCAACCGCTGAGATGATCCCGGTGACGTGGCCTGAATTTGGTCAACTACACCCCTTCGCACCGATCGACCAAGCGCAAGGCTATCAACAACTCATCAATGAGCTTGAAGAGCAACTAAAAGCGATTACTGGATTTGATGCCATCTGTATGCAGCCTAACTCCGGCGCACAAGGTGAATATGCAGGTCTTTTGGCGATCCGTAAGTTCCACCAATCGAACGGCGATGACCACCGCAACATCTGTTTAATTCCAACATCGGCACACGGCACAAACCCCGCTTCTGCGGCATTAGCAGATATGAAGGTTGTACTGGTTGCCTGCGATGACAAAGGTAACGTAGATGTTGCCGATATGCGCGCGAAAGCAGAGCAACATAAAGATAACCTCTCTTGCTTGATGATCACTTACCCATC
>Ga0193958_1000415_pt1 | contig 15924 bp, 14 predicted proteins | sample FB_1_MG_FD_140320 | JGI IMG/M metagenome (GOLD analysis project Ga0193958, IMG submission 140320) | Microbial mat bacterial communities from the Broadkill River, Lewes, Delaware, United States - FB_1_MG | ecosystem: Environmental > Aquatic > Freshwater > River > Microbial mats | place: USA...
ATTTACCACCTCTATCAGCGAGAGCATGGCGAAGCTGTTTTGTCTATGATTGGTCCAGAAGAATGGGGCCAAGCTGGGCATAAGTTTCACCGCTTTTTGGCTACAGTAAAACTTTTGGCCGATCATACTTGGGAGATCCTGAAAGAGGCCGAGCCAGAAGACCACTAAAGATGAAAACTGCTATTGTTTGTATTCCGATTTATCGGAAGCAACCTACGGATAATGAACTGCTTGCCCTTCGGCAGGCTGTTCGTGTTTTGGGCAAGCACCCCTTTGCTTTTATTGCCGCCGAGGGTTTTGATGTGGCTCCTTATTTGGACTATGCGCCTGCGGCTACAGTAGAATATTTTGAGCCCAGTTATTTTGCCTCCGTAAAAGGCTATAATCGTTTGATGCTTACGGCCGACTTTTATCGCCGTTTCCAAAGCCATGATTATTTGTTGATTTATCAGCTAGATGCTTTCGTTTTTCGAGATGAATTGGCCCATTGGATGGGGCAAGATTATGACTATATTGGGGCGCCTTGGATTGAGGCCCCGCCTAGCTTGGTAGATAAACGCCCTCTTTTTAATCTGGCCAATATGATGAAGGGGCAGGTGGGCAATGGGGGGTTTTCGCTCCGAAAAATTGATCGTTTTATTCAGGCGGCCAAACAATGGGGCGGTCTTTTGCGGGCAACGGGTAAAAATGAAGATTTCTTATGGGCCTGCATCTTGCCTTATTTTATGAAATTCAAGCGACCAAAAGAAGCCGAAGCCCTGCGCTTTGCCTTTGAGCTTTCGCCAGCAAAAGCCTATGCCCAAAATGAGGCGAAATTGCCATTTGGTTGCCATGCTTGGGAAAAATATGAGCCCGAATTTTGGGCGCCTTTTATTCAGGCCGAAAAAGATAAATTATGAGAATATTAGTTGCTTTTGCCTTATTGTTTGGCCTCTTTAGTTGTGGACCAACAGTATCCAAAGAAAGCATAGAAGCGGGAGGAGGCATTCATTATTATGCTCAATTGAATACCGCTCAGGATTTTAGTATTCAATCGGGCAATCAGACTATTATTCAACTCAGTTTGGAAGGGGGGGCTAACAGTCTCTACCTCATTTTTAATGAGCCGTTATTTGATTTTGTGTTAGATAGCAATTACAGCTTTCCCTCAGCACAGATAGAGGCTTTTTTAACGGGTATGGATAGCACGGGCTTTGTTATTAACCGAAATTTATCGGGTAGCTTTCAGTTGCAAAAGCATGAACAGTTTAAGCAATCGAATGGGAGCATGCAGCTTAAAGTTCGTTTGGGCCTAGAAGAATATAAGGAGTTAGAGATTGCTAATTTTCAGTTGAGTACACCCTTTTTGCATGCGGCTTATTTGGGACAACCTATTCGTTATGAGGATACTTTTGATCGCTTAGAACAAGCCGATATTTTTCCGCTTTTGCAGGGCCAATGGCGCTTAGAAGATCATGTTTTTTTTGATGGAGCCCGCCAACAATGGCGAGACTATTTTCATTTGCCCGATAGCATCTTTTGGCAAATTAGCGACAGCCAATTAGTTGTGCCTATGCAAGCCCCCTTATACTTAGAAGAACGTCGACTTTCTTTTGACAATGCTCAACAAAAGCGACAATATTTTGCCATCAATAAGCTAGATAGCCAATCACTCTGGATCACCAATTTAAATGTCCGTACCAAGGACCGTTATTTCTTTCGTCGCCAACGCTAATATATGAAACTGGAATTTTGGATGGTCGGTAATACCGCCTTCAGTTACCTCAAAGAGGGAATGGATATTTATGAAAAGCGCCTCAAGCATTTTATTCCCTTTGAAAGTCGCATTATTCCCGATATTAAAGGGGCCAAAAATATGCGAGAGGCCCAAATTAAGAAGAAGGAGGGCGAAAAGATTTTGGCCAAACTAGAGCAGGGAGATTTCCTCCTGTTGCTCGATGAGCGAGGCAAGCAGTTTGACTCCTTGGCTTTTGCCAATAAACTGGAACAACAGTTTCAATTGAGTCATAAGCGTATCATTTATCTTATTGGTGGGGCTTACGGCTTTTCTGATGAGGTTTATGCCCGCGCTAATGGCCGTTGGAGCCTCTCCAAACTGACCTTTTCCCATCAAATGGTTCGCCTTTTTGTGCTCGAACAGCTCTATCGAGCGGTTAGTATCCAAAGGGGCTTACCCTATCATCATGCTTAATTTCCATTATGAATACTTTACTTTTATTAGATGCTTTATTGACGCAAGCACCTGTCAATTTGGCGATTTTAGTCATTACGGTCATTGTTTCTCTGCAAGCTTTTCAGAAACAGGAGGTTTATGCACAGCTTATTTTTAATCCCGCAGTCATTGTCAGTCGCAAAGAGTGGTACCGCTTTTTTAGCTCGGGCCTTATTCATGCAGATGGGATGCATCTGGGCCTCAATATGTTTGTCCTTTATCAGTTTGGGGGACAGGTGGAGCAGGCTTTTACCGCTGTTTTTGGCCATATTTGGGGCCATATTCTCTATCTATTGCTCTATGTTTCGGCCTTGGCGGCTTCTTCTTTTTATAGCTTCGAGAAGCATAAGGATAACTATGGCTACAATGCTTTGGGGGCTTCTGGGGCAGTTTCCGCCGTGCTTTTTGCCTTTGTGCTCTTTGCGCCAACCAGTACGCTTTTGCTCTTTTTGATTATTCCCACTCCCGCTATTGTAGCCGCTTTGGGCTATTTGGCTTACTCGCATTATATGAGCAAAAACGGCAATGATAATATTGGGCATGATGCTCATTTTTGGGGGGCTGTTTGGGGAATTGTCTTTACCTTAGCCTTTGATTTGGCTTGGACCGGAGGGGCAATTAGCTACAATTTTTATTATAAATTGGCCAATTGGTTTTAGGGGCCTCCGCCTCGCTACGCTCGTCGGCGTTACGTTTCAGGGCTCGCAGGTCTGCTCGGCCCTTCGCTTTTTTTCGCTTTGCTCAAAAAAGCTAGGTCTGGCCTTCGGCCACCCTTTCACATCACTAGGCCGGGCGGGCTTCGCCCGCCTCTAGACGAAAAAAATTAGAGTTCAGGAAATTGAATCCGCATAAAATCATGTCTACACAGAAATTAGCAGAACGCTTGACCCAGTTGGGGGCTAGCGATTGCAGCACAAATTTGGCTAAGGCCAAAATTTACTGGACCAATAAGGAGGGCCAGGTTTTGGCTCATGCCCGCACGGCGCCAATTATGTCTTGGGCCGCTACCAACCAATCAGCTGCATGGGCTTTTAGTCTTGGGCAATTTATAGATGCTGAGGTAGAATGTTTGCAGCCAAAAAGTAATAAGTCGGAATATATTGGCAATATTCCAGAATACTTGGCCCAAGAAATGGCTTTTGCCGAGGCCCAAGCTGCTGATGTTCCTCATTTCTATGTGGCCGCCAATGGGGCAAACATGCTCTATTTGGCCATTTATGATTATAAAGAGGAAAGCTTGGCCCTTGCAAAGGAAGATTGGCAGCGCAAGCGCCGATCAAGTATCGGCTATAATTTGCAGATGCTGATGAATATGGTGGAAATTTTAGAAATTAGAAGCCGCTATAAGGAGGCTTATGGTCTGCTCTGGCAATTTACCCAAAGTCTAGATAACCAACTACAGCAAAAGCACATCAAAGAAGAGCTTGCTCTTTTGGAGGAGGTCCAAAAGCTACGTGCTTCTGTAGATCGCTGGCTAGAGATTTTGCCGCCAGAGGTAGAGGCAGAGCAAAAGCATTCTTTTTTTTCTATGGCTCGTTGGAAGGCGCCAGACCGCACGGCTAGAGAAGAAGTGGGCGCCTTTATGAAGCAGGCTGCGTCTAAATGGGGCCGCTTGCTGAAACAATATTAAGTAATTTGGCTTTGGAAAACTCCAAAGCCATTTTTTATGATTGGCTATGAATAACCGCGCATTTAAATATGGCGATGGCGCCTTTGAAACAATTCGAGTAGGGCCTAAAGGAGCGCCTTTGTTGCTTTGGCATGAGCAGCGGCTGCGCCGAAGTTTGGACCAATTGGGGATTTTTACTCCTAAAGATTTTCAACTAGAGCAGTTTATTTGCTTGGGGGAAACTTACCGTCTGCGGTTGAGCTATTGGCGGGCAGGAGGGGGCTTATATACTCCAGAGGAGGATGGTTTTGCTTATAGTGTAGAAAAGCAGCCGCTGCAAGCGGCTGCTTTTCCTTGGCCCAAAAAGGGTCTGCATTTGGGCGTTTATGAGGAACAGCCAATAGCTGCGGGCAGCTTGTCTTTTATTAAGTCGATAAGTGCTCAAATATATGTGATGGCTGCAAAATATAAGCATAAATTGGGCTTTGATGATTGTATTTTGTTAAATGCTTGGGGGCGTGTAGTGGAGACAATATCGGCCAATTTATGGATTCGGAAAGGGGATAGCTGGGCTACTCCAGCACTTTCTGAAGGGCCTGTGGCAGGGGTGTTTCGGGCCTATTTGTTGGATTTGTTTGAGGAAAAAGGGGTTGCTGTAGAGCAGAAGGCCCTAACCTTAGGGGATTGTTTGGCCGCTGATGAAATTTGGTTGACGAATGCGGTGCAGGGAATTAGTTGGGTGAGAGCGTTGGCGGGAAAAAGTTATAGCTGTAGTTGGGCAGAGGTCTGGCAACCTAAGGTAAATGCAAGACTTTGGGAGAAATAGAATTGGTCCAGACTCCCCTAGGGGAGGGTGGGCGGGGATATATTAGCGAATGAGGAGCGTAGCGACGAATACCACTTTTGCGGTAAACAGGCCCGAAGGGCCGCAGGCTGAGGGGCTGAAGCAGGGCCGCCGAAGGCGGCAGACCAAAGCCCGTAGGGCTGCAGGGCCGAGCAGACTTGCGAGCTGCGCAAGGGCCCGACCCGCCCAAAGGGCGGGGCAGCCCCAAAAAACAGTTCATAAAAGATAGAATCCTTTAGTAGAAATAGGTTAAATTTGGAAATCTCTTAACAGAATGCTCATTTACGAATGGGTTCAATGAACAAAACCAAAATGATTAGAACTTTTAGTGTACTTATTTGCTGTATATTTTTATTCACTGCTTGTGATCAGCCATCGAAAGAAGGGGGAGATCCTGTTGTAGATCAAGATGTTTCAGCTGAACAATTGCCAGAAGTAGAGGTTAAGGAATACAAGGTAGTTGAGCCTCCAGTAGGCTGCCAGTTGCCTAAAACTGTAGCGGATTTGAGCAGTGGGTTGAAGAAAATATTTTATCAATTTAACAATAAGAATCAGGCGAGTTTGGCCCTTTTTGGCAGAGATATGCAGTTGGGGAAAAAAGAGGTTGTTGTTATTGTAGACTATATGCAATATAAGGATATGGACTGTGATGAGGATCAGAGCCGTTATGGTGTTGGAGTACGATTGTTTTTGCATATTGAAAAGGCCAATCGTAAAATAGATCTTAACAATTTGCCTCAATTGGCGGCCAATGTGCAGTTAGGGCGTGCTTCAGTACGTTATGTTTTTCAGACTATTGGTGTAACTGGACCAAAAATTAACGATCTTTTACCTAAATCTAATACCAATACTTTTGATGTAGAAGGTTATGCCAATGTAATTCATGCTGTAGATCAGGTGCAAAGTTTGATCCGTGATGGTATTGAGGGGGTAAACATTGCTCCCCAGGCGATTCCTACTAATTAAAATCATCTCATGCATAGTATAGAACCTCATTTTCGTTGGCGAGACGAGTATATGGCAGAGCAAGATGAGCGCTCTCCCTTTTATGGGCGAGAGTATAGTGAATTCTATTTTGAGAACAGGATTTACAACTACCTTATTCATCCCCAATGGGATGAATTTGGTTCAGAAACCCTTTATCTCAAAATTCTTTTTGTGGATTATGAGCGGGGATATGTTATCATTGAATTTATAGGGGAATGGAATGACACTCTCTATAATGATATAGGTTGCTTGAAAGATAGATTACTAGATCTATTGCAAGGGGAAGGGATTCGTTACTTTATACTCATTATGGAAAATGTCCTCAATTTTCATGGTAGTGATGATGCTTATTACGAAGCCCTTGTCGAGGATTTGGATGAGGAAGAAGGCTGGTGCTGTTTTCTTAATTTGCGGCAGCATTTGAGTGATGAAATGGAGGCCCATGATATTCATGAGCATATTTATTTTGGGGCCCCTTTTAATGAATTGAATTGGCGACCGCAAAAGCCCTTGCATCTCTTTTTGCAGATAAAGGAAAAGGTTAAGGCTTTTGATGAGCCCGTTTATTTTTTGGATTAGGGGAGAAAAGTATTGATTAGCAGCGCTCGCTCAACAAAAAGCGAGTGCTTTTTTGTTTCTTGTGAAGCAAACTAGAGGAAGAATTAAAATGAAAGTACTACACACTGCAGATTGGCATTTGGGCCATAAGTTATTCAACCAAAGTAGAGAAGAGGAGCATGCTGCTGTCCTTCAACAGATTTTAGATCTTATTATAGCCGAGAAGGTTGAACTATTGATTATTGCAGGGGATATTTTTGATCAACATCTGCCACCTAACTATGCGCAGACACAGTACTATAACTTTCTCAAAGACTTACAACAAACGCCTTGTCATACTGCTGTGGTAGTTGCAGGGAATCATGATTCTTTCAACTTTTTAGATAGTAGTAAACAACTGTTGGATAGCCTCAATGTAAAAGTTGTGGCCAATTTGCCAGCAACCTTAGAAGAGCAGTTAATTGCGATACAGACTCCCGAAGGAGAATTACAAGCCTATGTGGCCGCAGTCCCCTTTTTACGAGAACGAGAACTTCGACAGGGGCAAATGCTGCCCTATGAAGAGCAAATTAAGGCGCTCCGTTTGGCCATTCGACAGCATTATGCGGATTTAGCCGCTCTGCTAGCCGATAAAACAGCACTGAATATTCCGCTAATTACTACGGGGCATTTATATGTGGACCAAGGACAGCGAGATGGTCGCAGCGATTATATCCATATTGGTCAAGCTGATCTTTTTCCTGTACAAGATTTTCCCAACCTTTTTGATTATGTTGCCTTGGGGCATTTGCACCGCCCCCAAAAGTTAGGAGAACAGGGACGAATTTGTTACTCTGGCTCTATCTTACCCATGGATTTTAATGAAATTAACTATGCTCAATCGGTGCAATTGCTTGAATTTGAAGGCCGAAAATTGCTACAGAACAAAACGAAACCTCTACAACTGCTACGTCGTTTAATCTTTTATAAAGGGGATGAGCAAAAAATTAGAGCTAAATTGGAGAAACTCCCCGTTTTAGGTGAAAAAGTTAGCGATTTACTCAAACTGGAACTAGAAGTGCCACAGTTTTTGCCCGCTCTAGAACAAGAGTTTCGCAAAATACTAAAAGGAAAAGCGGCAGAGCTTATCTCTATGCAACAAAAATTGCAAATTGATACTGCCGAAGATCGCCAAAAAGGGCCAAATAAAGATCTCGAAGAATTGCGAGCTGAAGAATTATTTGATCTCTATCTCCAGCAAAAAGGGACGGACAAAAAAGCCAGCCAAGAGCTCCAAAAGAGCTTTACCGAACTACTTTCTTGGATGCAGGAGCAAGATCGTGATTAAAGCAAAAAGGATGTCTAAACGAATATATTACCGATTAGCGGTCTTCTGTCTTAGCCTTTGTAGTTTTGGAGCGCTCTATTTTCTAAACTTTAGGGCCAACCCCTTTGAGCGAGAATTGATGCAAGAAGGCAAACGAATTATCATCCGCGACCCACAAACCAATAAACAAAGAGTGATTATTATGGCCCCACCACATCAACGACTGGATAGTAGTAGTGGCCGAATGCTTCCTAGAGAAGAAGCAAATGGTCGTCTGCCCGATGTAGAGTTTCTAAAACTAATGCTGAAAAAAGGAAAAGATGGAACCCCCGTTTTATAGCGTATAAAAAAGCCCGAATCTCTATAGATTCGGGCTTTTCAATTAAATTTCCTTTCGTAAGCGAGCAACGGGAATATTAAGCTGTTCCCGATATTTGGCTACCGTTCGTCGAGCAATATTATAGCCCTTGTTTTGTAAGCTTGTTTTTAGCTTTTCGTCAGAAAGAGGCTTGCGCTTGTTTTCCGCCTCAATAATCTCTGTGAGAATTTTTTTCACCTCTAAGGTAGAGACTTCTTCTCCTGATTGAGTTTGTAAAGACTCAGAGAAAAAACTCTTTAGCCGTTTAGTCCCAAACTCTGTTTGTACATATTTGCTGTTGGCTACCCTAGAAATAGTCGAAATGTCTAAACCTGTAATTTCAGCAATATCTTTTAGAATCATGGGACGCAATCGCTTCTCATCTCCTGTTAAGAAAAAGTCTTCTTGATAGTTCATGATGGTATACATGGTCCTAAACATGGTGTCCTGTCGCTGCCTAATGGCATCAATAAACCAACGAGCAGCATCAATTTTTTGTTTGACAAACATAATAGCTTCTCGCTGCTTCTTATCCTTTTTACTTGCACTATAGGCCTCTAGCATATTTTTATACTCCCTATTGATGCGCAGTTCAGGAGCATTTCGGCTGTTTAATCGAAGCTCTAATTCGCCATTTTTATTCTCAATAATAAAGTCAGGCACCACATATTTTTTAATTTTAGAAGAAGACGCATAAACGCTACCTGGCTTAGGGTTGAGTTTTAAAATCTCGTCAGTTGCTTCTTTTAGATCCTCTCTAAAAATATTAAGCTGTCGAATTAACTTTTTATAGTGCTTCTTAGAAAAGGGTTCAAAGTAATCCTTAATAATGCGATGGGCTAAATTAAGGCTTTTCATTTCCCTTTCTTCATAATATTGTTGTACTTCCTCAGACTGCAGTTTGCGGTCTAGTTGCAAAAGCAAACACTCTCGCAAATCTCTGGCGCCAATTCCCGCAGGTTCAAAACTATGAACCACCTCTTCTAAAACACGTACAACATCTGCTTCCTTAAAGCGAATGTTTTCGGCAAAGAGTAAATCGTCAGCCAAAGCAATCGGTTCACGACGCAAATAACCATCATCATCTAAACTGCCCATAATCTGGCGAGCAATTAACTCCTCCTCTTTCGTCAATTCACGCATACCCAATTGCCGCTCTAGTTGCTCTTGAAAACTAGATTCTACTGCTACAGGAATAGTCTTTTCTTCTTGGTCTGGCGAGTAATTATTTACTTCCAATTTATAAGAAGCTTCATCATTTCCTAAATACTCTTCTAGGTAATCTTCAAAATCAGGGTCATTGAGTTCATCCTCTTCTTCCTTCTTTTCAGATTCCTCACTACCAATTAGGTATTCCTCCTCTAAAGGATCTTCTTTTTCTTCTTCATCATTTTGGTGCTCATCAATTTCTAGGGCAGGGTTGCCCTCTAATTCTTGTTGCACCCTTTGTTCTAACATATCGGTAGGAACTTGCAAAAGCTTCATCAGCTGAATTTGCTGAGGCGATAGCTTTTGCATCATCTTCTGAGATTGCTGTTGCTTGAGCATATATTTATCGTTTAAGTAGACTGTGCGAAAAGGTTTCTAAGGGCTATATACGCCTTAACTCTTACTAAAGTTACCATTTTTAGCCCTTAAAATCAAATTTAAGTTTTCATTTGGTAAGATTTTTGATCGGGCGCTAGCCTTTTGGTCAAAAAAAAGTAGCTGTCAACCATGAACAACTACTTAAGATAGGAGATTATGTTTTTATTTTGGGGCCCGCGGCCAGCTTTGCTGGCCGCCGCTATGCTGCGCCGCTCGCAGGTTTGCTCGGCCCTGCGTTTTTTTCGCTGCGCTCAAAAAACTAGGTCTGGCCTGCGGCCACGGCTGCGCAGCGCTGGGCCGCTCATCTGTCATCTTTTGATGATCTATCTTCTCTGGCCCATTGTTTTTTTTTGTGGCGTCCTACAGGCCCAAAGGGCCGCAGGCTGAGGGATAGATAGTGGTGCGGCGCAGCCGCAGACCAAGCAAAATGAGCTTGGCGAAATTTTGCGTAGGGCCGAGCGACTAGCGAGCCACGGCATAGCCCGACCCGCCCGAATAGGGCGGGGCAGCCCCTAAAAATTTATAGAAAAATATAAACGGAAAGCAATAACAGATAGCAGTAAAGTAGGCATTGTGTTAGGTACGTTTTGCTATCGGCTTTGGGCGTGCGCAAAAACCAAAGGCGGTATATGATGTAAAAATGGCAAGCAAGGGCTGGTAGAATAAGGGCAAGGTCTAGCCAAAATAGCCCTTGTTGCAAGTGAAAATAGACAACAGCAACACTTACTGACATAATTGCCCAAAAGACAATTGTGATGATGCGTGCATTTTGATCACCAGCTACAATAGGGAGTGTTTTGCGACCAGTTTTACGATCTCCTACAACATCTCTAAAGTCTTGGGTACAAGAAGTGAGTCCTACCCAGAAAGAAATTAATGAGATCCAGATAATGGCAGAAGGGCTTAATGGGCCAATAATTTGCCAAGCTGCGCCAAGCTGAGCTGCAGTGCCTAACCCCATAGACACAAAGTTCTTGGTGATCCAGTTTTTGTCTAAGCCACCGAAATTAAGAAAATAGGTGACGGTTACCCAAAGTATAGACCAATAAAAAACACCCAAAAAGGCGCCTAGGGCAAGATAAATGGCAGTTCCCAAATAATAGCGAAAATAAGCAGCTCGCTCGTCAATCATACCAGATGGCAAGGGCCGAAAAGGTTTGTTGATTTTGTCTTCTTCTATAGCCTCCAGCTGATTGCTAATATCAAAAGGATATATATAAAAGATGAAGTAGCAAAGCCCTAGGCCAAAATAGCCTAAGCTTTGAAGGTTAACAGAGCTGGCCGAAAAAAGAGCGACCAACATAAAAATACTGGCAGATACGACCGATACTAAAAGATCGGTCTTGGTAAATTTCCAAAGGAGCTCTACTTCTCTAAAAAAAGTAAAGAATAATTGCTGAAATGAGATTTGTTTGTCCATAGGGCTTTGTTTTTCTTCATTATACGCAAAAAACCGCCCAAATGCAGTCAAAATTTTGTAATTAGATTTCAACTAAAAATTAAGTTCTGATAAATCTCGTCACTCTTTATTTGCTTTTTTGTGGTTTAAAACTATGTAACATTTTATAGTGTAAGGATGTTTATAATGAATTTTATATTGAAAATCAATTGAAAATCTGCGATTTATTTGATTTTAGGGGGTATTTATGAATTTTTTGCTCAAAATCCTACGCTAAACATTCTGTTTTCTTTAAAATGGCTTAACATTTTTTTTGCAAACTCGAAGTCATAAAAAAGCCAAAAAAAATTTTTTTCGCAGCAGTTTGGTGTAAGTGGTTGAAAATCAATAAATTATATTGAGATGGGTTTAATTTAACATTTTTTTGTGCATTAGATCACATATATAGCCAAATAAAAGAAGTTGTGCAAAGCTATATGCCAAATAAAAATAACTTACAAAGACTGTTGGTTGTGACAGCTTAAATGAAAGCCAGTTACCAGCTTAGTTTTTAGGCTCTTTCATGACTATAAAAAAAGCGAGCTTCCTCTTCAGAGGAAGCTCGCTTTGCTTTTTGCTTAGTTTATAGGCCTATAAACTAAGCATCAACATTAGCATACTTTGCATTATCTTCAATAAACTTTCGACGAGGAGGCACAGAATCGCCCATCAACATACTAAAGGTGTCATCTGCCATTTCGGCATCTTCAATCTGTACTTGACGAAGCGTCCGCGTCTCTGGATTCATTGTCGTTTCCCAAAGTTGCTCGGCATTCATCTCTCCAAGTCCCTTGTAGCGTTGTACCCCAACACCATTACTGCCTAGTTCAGCTACTGCCATCTGACGTTGTGCCTCATCCCAACAATAAATCTGCTTTTTACCTTTCTTGACCAAATAAAGGGGAGGAGCTGCAATATATACATAGCCATTCTCAATCAAAGGACGCATATAGCGGAAGAAAAAGGTCAAAATTAACGTAACAATATGGCTACCATCAACATCCGCATCACACATGATGACAATTTTATGGTAGCGTAGTTTCTCTGTATCTAAATAACGATCACCATCTTTTTCTGCAATGCGTACCCCCAAGGCTGTGAAGATGTTTTTAATCTCTTCATTCTCGTAGATTTTATGCTCCATAGCTTTCTCTACGTTCAAAATCTTACCACGCAAAGGCAAAATTGCCTGAAATTCACGGCTACGACCCTGTTTGGCCGTTCCACCCGCAGAATCACCCTCTACCAAGAAGATTTCAGAAAGGCTAGCATCTCTAGATGAACAATCCGCCAATTTACCTGGCAAACCAGAACCCGTCAAGACATTCTTGCGCTGGACCATCTCTCGTGCTTTGCGCGCTGCGGTACGAGCACGAGCTGCCAAAATAACTTTGTCAATAATTAACTTGGCTACAGATGGGTTCTCCTCTAAATAAAGTGCAAAGGCTTTACGAACAGCCCCCGATACAATAGAATTGACCTCTTGATTACCCAATTCCCCTTTAGTCTGTCCCTTAAACTGAGGATTTGGCACCTTTACAGCTACTACCGCCGTCAAGCCCTCTCTAAAGTCTTCACTAGAAATAGTCGCCTTGGCTTTAGCAAACAAACCTGTACGATCTCCATATTTCTTAAGCTCATGGCCCACCGCTCTACGGAAACCAGAAACATGCGTCCCTCCCTCAATTGTATTGATATTATTAACAAAAGAACGAAGATTCTCCCGATAAGAGTTGTTATACTGAAAAGCAACCTCTACAAATACCCCCTCTTCTTCGCCCATTACATGAATAGGCTCAGGCAACAAGATTTCTCGGTTGTTATTACTGTCCATTTCCTGAACAAACTCCTTGAGTCCCCCCTCAGAAAAGAATTCTTCCCGCTTGAAGCTGCCATCTTCTTCCACTTTACGCTCATCAATGATGATCAAACGCAAACCTTTGTTCAAATAGGCTAACTCCCGCAATCGCTTTGCAAGATGCTCGTAGATATAATTGGTTGCAGAAAAAATACTGGCATCAGGCAAAAAAGTTACCTTGGTGCCCGTACGCTCCGTCTGACCAATCACACTAACCTGCGTCTGTGGAATTCCACAGCTATATTCCTGAACATATATTTGACCCTCCCGATGTACTTCGGCTTTCAAATGGCTAGAGAGCGCATTCACACAAGAAACACCCACACCATGCAAACCACCAGATACCTGATAAGTCTTTTTGTCAAATTTACCCCCAGCATGTAAAACAGTCATAACTACCTCTAAGGCAGATTTTTGTAACTTTTGATGCATGCCAACAGGAATCCCCCGACCATTATCAAAAACACTAACCGAATTATTGGGGTGCACTGTAATAGTCACTTCATCGCAAAAACCCGCCAAATGCTCATCGATAGAGTTGTCTAAGACTTCCCACACCAAATGATGAAGCCCCTTGCTATCTGTGCTACCAATATACATACCTGGCCGCATACGTACGGCCTCTAGCCCTTCCAGTGCCTGAATATTATCGGCGCCGTAGTCCGCATTCTGAACTTCGGGCTGCTGTTGATCTAAGTTGTTTTTATTTTCTTCCATAGCTACAAAAATACAAAAAATAAATGGCTTATGCCAGCCTTTTTAAAAGCAAAAAAGCTCCGCTTGGCGCTTCTTTTTTAACGATTCTAGATCTAAATTTTCTATGTCCTTTTTTGGGGCTGCCCCTCGCTTTGCTCAGGTCGCTCCCCTAGGCAGCTCGCAGGTCTGCTCGGCCCTGCGCAGGCTGCGCCTGCTGGGTCGGCCGCCTTTGGCGGCCCTGCTTCGGGCAGCTCAGCCTGCGGCCCTACGGGCCTGCAAAACGTAAAAGGATTAGCCCAAACTGGTCGGCAATTGGATTCTAAATATGGTCCCCTCTCCTGGAACCGACTCTTTTACATAAATCCGACCGTTATGATATTGCTCTACAATTCGCTTAGATAAGGATAGCCCCAATCCCCAACCCCGTTGTTTGGTCGAAAAGCCCGCCTGGAAAATCTTTTTATGCAGCTTTTTCGGCATGCCCTTTCCACTATCCTGTACTTCTATTATTACTTGTTGTTGGACCTGATAAACTCTTAGCGATATTGCTCCATGCCCATCCATAGCGTCCAACGCATTCTTAAATAGGTTTTCAATGACCCAATCAAACAATAATCCATTGATTGGGGCAACTATAGGTGCCAATGCTTTAAAGTCTGGAGCTGAAAACTGCACCTTGCGTGGCGCCCGTTCCTTACTATATTCCAACAATTTTTCTAATCGCGGTAAAAGGTTCTCCTCTTTCAATTCTGCTGAAGCGCCTAATTTAGAAAAACGATAGGCTACCTGATTGAGTAACTCTACATCCTTGGCCATCTCATTGGCCATCATGCCTAAGTTTTCGTCCTCAGGATAAAAAAGACGTATGTTTTCTATCCAACCCACTAAAGAACTGGTTGGCGTGCCCAACTGATGGGCTGTCTCTTTGGCCATTCCTAACCAAATGCGTTCTTGCTGCAAATCCTTAAGTACTTTAATGGACAAATAGGCCATGATGATAAAGGCCAACAATAAAGCAAACTGTAAATAAGGAGATACCTCTAAATAGGTAATCAACTTGGACTGCCGAAAGTAAATATAGTTCTTCAACTGTATTTCTGGAACTTCTAATACTATAGGTTGCCCCTTTTCTCTTAGCTTGTCTAACTCCCGTTCAAAGTACTTGCGGTCTGCAGGCCATGTTCTTTCTCCATAATTGCGTGCATCAATGATCCGATAATCACCATCCACCAAAATCATGGGAATATCCTGATTGTCACTAATAATCTGACTCTGAAAACTGAGGTCGCAATCTCCTGTAGCCTTTAATATGCTCTCCTGTGCCTTGGCCCAAGTTTGCATGCGCTGCTGCTCAGCACCTTCTAGCTGTTTCCCAATTGTGATATTGAAATAAACAGAACCCAAAAGGACCAATATACAGCCTAACACTAATACAGAGCGCCAACTAGTAGTTTGAAAGAATTGATTGATATTCATAGAGCAAAACGACAAATGAAATAGCAAAGACCAAGGCCAAAAGATCTTTTCGGTTCTACAGGCGGCAAAGCCGCCGCAGGCTGAGGGATGGACAGCAGGGCCGCCAAAGGCGGCAGACCAAGGCGCAATGCGCCGAAGGGCCGAGCAGACTTGCGAGCTGCGAAACAGCCCGACCCCGAGCCATAGGCGAGGGGGCAGCCCCAAAATAATAAACTACACTGAGGATAAACAGCAAACAGTCTTATCGCTGCGCTTGTGGACTAATTTGCTTGGGCTGTAATTCTAGTTGCTTTTTGATAAAACGATAGGCATTCTTTGACATGATTTTCTCACTCAGTTCTTCTGGACTAAGCCCCTCCATTAACTCTTTTATCTGTCTACTGGTAAACAAGCTGTTGATGTTTTCGGGTTGCTCCAAAAACTCCTGAATGTCCTCTGCCAATTTGGCCGTATAAGAGGCATCTGGATAAGCCGTCAAGGGCTGCTTGATGTTGTCAAAATCAGAACCCAAGGCAATTATATCCCAAACGCTGATTCTTTTGGGGTTGTAGCTGGGACTTTTAGACACCACCTGCACTACCGTTAATATATTGGCCATGAAAAGTTTCAACTCCGCTTTTTTGCGCTGTAAACTCCCCTCTGGGCTCAACCGAATCTCTTCTAAGGCCAATTGACCGCCCAAAACGGAAGCATCTAAAGGGATCCCAATCAATCCTCCTGATTTATAAATATTTACTAAATCTTCTTCCGAAAGGTTTTGGGTCCAATGGTTCAAATAAGAGGTGTTATTCTTTCCATCATCATCTTTACGCTTATAATTTCGCTGTTGCCAACTCAATCCACTAATTGCACAATGACTACAAACTACAGGAATCTTTTCGCCTAAAATAGAAGCCCGTTCAATTGCTTGGTAATAGTATTTTCTAAAGCGATAGCTCATGTGTTTCACATCAATCAGAATTCGCCGCCCTTCTCTAGCTGTCAACTCTTCAATG
>Ga0193958_1000417_pt1 | contig 15899 bp, 13 predicted proteins | sample FB_1_MG_FD_140320 | JGI IMG/M metagenome (GOLD analysis project Ga0193958, IMG submission 140320) | Microbial mat bacterial communities from the Broadkill River, Lewes, Delaware, United States - FB_1_MG | ecosystem: Environmental > Aquatic > Freshwater > River > Microbial mats | place: USA...
TACAACAAAGTAAATTAGCAGCAATGGGTGAAATGCTAGGAAATATTGCACATCAATGGAGACAACCTTTAAATAACATATCTTTAATACTACAGTTTCTAAGAGATAATTATAATAATAAAGATGTAAGTAGTGAAAAGCTTGATAAATTTATGAATAAAGCAAATAAACATATAGAATATATGAGTGATACAATTGATGATTTTAGAAACTTTTATAAACCTTCAAAAACACAAAATAAATTTGATGTAAAAGAGTGTATAAATTCACTTTTAGATATGTTTAGAAATCAATATGAAAATATAAAAATAGATATTGAGTGTATTGATATTACAATTAACAATTTTGAAAATGAGCTAAAACAAGCTATATTAAATATTTTAAATAATGCAAAAGATGCAATAAATGAAAAAAAAGAGAATGAAAAATTTGATGCTAAAATTGATATTAAAGTATTTATAGAAGATGAAAAATTAAAAATATCAATTTTTAATAATGGTGGAAATATCAGTGATGAAATAATAGATAGAATTTTTGAACCATACTTTACAACAAAGTTTGAAAGTCAAGGTACTGGAATAGGTTTATATATGACAAAATCTATTATTGAAACAAATATGAAAGGGAATTTAGAAGTTAAAAATATAGAAGATGGTGTAGAGTTTATCATCACTTTAAATATTTGATTTATAGGAATTATCATGAGTGAAATTATTACAAGAGTATTATTAGTAGAGGATGAAGAAGATGCAAGAGAAATATTAAGTTTCTATCTTGACACAATTTTTGATGAAGTACAAATAGCCTGTGATGGAGAAGAAGGTTTAGTTTTATATAAAGAAGCTTATGAGAAAAACAGGGCTTTTGATTTGGTTTTAACAGATATAAAAATGCCAAATATAGATGGATTAACTATGATTGAAGAGATTACAAAAATAAATGATGAGCAAAAATTTATTATAGTGTCAGCCTATAAGGATGAAGAATACTTATTTAAATCAATAAATCTAAATGTAATAAGCTATTTTGTGAAACCCCTTGAAGTTAAGAATATAATGGAGCTTCTAAAAAAAGTAAAAGCAAAAGTTTTAGAAGATAAAAATAAGATTTTATTAAATAGCGTAAAAGTTGAAGAAAAAATAAGATTAAATAAAACATATTTTTTTAATACAAGTACAAATTTACTTTATAAAAATGAGGATGAACTTATTGATTTATCAAAAAAAGAGACTCTTCTTGTTCAAGCATTAATTAGTAATATTAAAGAAATAAAAACAAAAGAGTATCTAAAAGAGTTTATATGGAATGATATAAATACTTCTGATGCAACACTTAGAACAGTAATAAAAAGAGTAAAAGATAAAATCGAAGATGATGATTTTATAGTTTCAAAAAAAGGATTAGGATACATCGTTGAATAAATTAATTACAAAACTACACTCAATATCACTTTACCCTTTGGTATTGATCTTTTCATATACATTAAAGGGTAAAAAGACAAATTATAAAAATTACTTTTGTGAAGATACAAAAGATTTTGAAAAACTTTGTTTATTAAAAGTAAAATGTGAAAATTACAGTTTTTTTGAGAAAATAAGACTATTTTTTGATAAAAAATCTGAATTGTATGACAAAACTTTAGTTTCTTTTGATCTTGATATTTCTACAAAACCTGAAGAAAATAAATATTTTTTATTTGATTTTTTTAAAATCTTAAATATTTTTCATTCATTATCAATGTTAAGTTCACGAATTCCAAATGAGAATATATATGTATCTTTAGATTTTGAAAAACAAAGAGTTGATGATTTAAAAATAAATCATTTATTAAGATACTCACTTTTAACTTTTGCTTCAAGAAAAGTTGATAAGTTGATTTTAGATAAAAGTTTGTTAAAGGATGAAAAAAGTTTATTAGCCTATGAAACTATGATTTCATATTTAGATAATACGACAATTGAAAACTTTACTCATTCTGGAAATTTATATGTTATAACTTGTAAAAAAGATAAAAAGAAATTTGATATTGTTTGGTCATCAAAAGAAGATATTGAGCTAACAGATTTTAATAAAGTATATGACAAATTTGGAAATCAATTAACAAAAAATATAAAAATCACTACAAGTCCTATCTATGCTTATCATTAAAAGTTTCAAAAAAATAGAAATATATACTAAAATTATAAAACATAAATTCCATAAATTGGGTGTTTTATAATAAATTTATAAATTTGAAACAATTTTGAAACAATTTTGTTTCATTTTGTGTTATACTTTCTTTAGACAAAAACTAAGGAGAGAGATTATGTCAAAATTATTAGGATTAAAAAAACTGTTTTTAGCTTCAGTTATTACTGCTACAGCACTAACAACTGTAAATGCTGAAACAAAATATGTAATTGCAACAGCAAGTACAGGTGGGACTTATTATCCAGTTGGTGTTGGTATTGCTACAATCGCTTCAATTAAGTTAGCAAAAGACAATAAAACAACTTTTTCTGCAATTACAAGTGCGGGAAGCAATGAAAATGTTGATATGTTAGGAAAAGGTGAAGTTAACTTTGCTATTTTACAAGGACTTTTTGGTTCTATGGCATGGCAAGGTAAAGCAAAATATGAAGGTAATGCCCAAAAAAATCTAAGATCTATTTCAATGTTATGGCAAAATGTTGAGCAATTCACAGTTAAAAAAGATTATGCAAAAACTGGAAATATCAAAGATTTAAAAAACCTTTATGGTGAAAGATTCTCTATTGGTGGGAGAAGTTCAGGTTCTAGAGTTTCTTCAGAAGTTATTATGGATTCCCTTGGAATTGATTATAATAAAATGGATATCCAATATTTAGGATATAGCCCAAGTTCAACTGCACTTCAAGATGGAAAAATTGATGGTATGACAACTCCATCGGGGCCTCCAACATCGGCTGTTACTAATGCTTTTGCATCAATCGGAAATGACAAAATAAAAGTTTTAGATTTTAATGAAAAAGACTTAGAAGCAATCAATGCTAATTATCCAGTTTGGACACCATTTAATATCAAAGCAGGAACTTATCCTGGGCAAGATAAAGATATAAATACTATTGCACAACCAAATTTACTAGTTGTAACAAAAGATACTCCTGAAGAAACAGTTTATTTACTAACAAAAACAATTTATGAAAATTTACCATTTTTAAATTCTGTTCATAAGGCTACAAAAGCAATGTCTTTAGAAAAAGCAATTGCAGGTCTTCCTATGCCTTTACATAAAGGTGCGGCAAAATACTATAGAGAACAAGGTATAAAAATACCAGCTGCTTTAGAAGAGAAATAATATAAAAAAAGAGTAGAGATACTCTTTTTTTATGAAAGGAATAAAAAATGATAAAAATAAAATACTTTAAAGAGATAACATTTGTATATGCAATACTAATTTCATTGTTCCATTTTGGAGTTAATATTTGGGGTGGTATTAGTGATTTATGGTTTAACTCAGCTCACTTTGCACTACTTGCATCACTTGGGTTTCTAACTTATGAATCAGTGAAAAATGATAATGAAATTAGTATCTTAAACCTTATATTTGCCATACTTTCAATTAGTACTTTTGTATATATGGTTTTATTTGAAGAGTCACTTTATGCTGTGGCAAATTCTCAAATGAGAACAAGCGATATAATTGTAGCTTCAATGACAATTATTTTAGCACTAATATTAGTAAAAAAATCAACTGGATATATAATCCCAGGAATCATAATCTTATGTATCTCATATTTATTATTTCTAGGACAACATTTAGAAGGAATTTTCGCTTTTGGTGGGATGAGTGTTGATAGATTTTTATATAGAATGTTTTATACAAATGAAGGATTATTTGGACCAATTGCAACTATATCTTCAACATATGTATTTATGTTTATACTTTTTGCAGCCTTTTTATTAAAATCAGGTGCAGGAGATTTTATAGTTGATGTTTCAAGTGCCGTTGCTGGTAAATATACTGGAGGAACTGGACATGTGGCTGTATTTTCATCTGCTTTAATGGGAACGATTTCAGGAAGTGCAGTTGCAAATACAGTTTCAACTGGATCTATTACCATTCCTATGATGAAAAAAGCAGGTTTCAAAGGCACTTTTGCAGCAGCAGTTGAAGCAGCAGCAAGTACAGGAGGACAAATTATGCCTCCAATTATGGGAGCAGGGGCTTTTATCATGGCTCAAATGACTCATATCCCTTTTGTAACTATTGTTACTGTTTCTATATTGCCTGCAATTTTATATTTTGCTTCTATTAGTTTTTATATAAATATCCATGCAAAAGAGAATAATATTAAAGGGGAAAAATCAGATATTAAAATTCTTCCACTTTTAAGAGAAGGTTTTCATTTTGTGATTCCTCTTTCGACTTTAGTTGGTCTTTTAATTTATGGTTTTTCACCAACTTATTCAGCTGGTATTGCAATTATCACAATTATTCTTTCTTCATATTTAACAAAAAATAAAAGAATGGGAATAAAAGAGATTTTAGAAGCTTTGGCTTTAGGAAGTCAAAATATGATTGTAACTGGTGTTTTATTAATTGCCGTTGGTGTTATTGTTGGTATTATTAATATCTCAGGAATTGGTATTACTTTTTCACAGCTTATTATGCAATGGTCAGGAAACTCTTTATTACTTGCTATCTTTTTAGTTGCAGTTGCATCTTTAATATTAGGAATGGGATTACCTGTAACGGCATCTTATGTTGTATTATCAGTGCTTTCAGCCCCTGCTTTAGTTGGATTAATGTTAAGCCCAGAAATGGCAGCACTTGTAAATGCAGGTATTGAACTTCCTGAGGTTGCTATGTATTTACTTTCTGCACACTTGATAATATTTTGGCTTTCTCAAGATTCTAATCTTACTCCACCTGTTTGTTTAGCAGCTTTTGCAGCAGCTGCAATTGCTAAAACTCCACCGATGGAAACAGGACTTGTATCTTGGAAAGTTGGTAAGGGAATGTACATTATTCCATTATTATTTGCTTTTACTCCTTTGATAAATGGTTCTTGGCTTGAGCGATTTGAAGTATTTGGTTTTGCATTTTTTGGAATTATGAGCTTTTCTATAGTAATGGAAGGCTTCTGGGATAAGAAAATGAGTATTTTAGAAAGAGTTGTTTTTGCAGTTGCTGCAATATTATTATTAACTCCTGATAGTGCTTTTAAAATTGAGACTTATTTTGGTATAGTTCAAAATACGCATATAATAGGGTTTGGAATATTTGCCGTTTCTATGATTATGCATAAATTATTATTTAAAGAGGGAAAAGAATATGCAAGGGTTAATTAAAACTTTAGAGAATAGTGGATTTGAAGTTCATTTTGTAGCAAATAAGCAAGAAGCCTTTGAATTATCAAAAACATTTATAAAGTCAGGAATGAAAATTGGTCTTGGAGGAAGTGTTAGTGTTGGCGAAATTGGATTATTAGACTATTTGATAAATAAAGATGATATTACACTTTATAACCAATATGAAGTTGGTATTACTATGGATGAGAATACAGAAAGAAGAAGACAAGGTTTAGTTTCTGATATTTTTGTAACTGGAACAAATGCAATTACAAAAGATGGAAAATTAGTAAACGCAGATGGAAGTGGGAATAGGGTTGCAGCATTTTCTTTTGGACCTAAAAAAATCTTAGTAGTTGCAGGAATAAATAAAATAGTAGATAGCGTAGAAGATGGTTTTAAAAGAATTATGGAAGTAGCAGCTGTTAAAAATATAAATAGAATGAATGCAAAAGCTATTGAAATGGGAAAAGAACCAAGACACAATCTTGATAATATCGCAAATAAATTTTCATGGGTAAAAGCCGATGAAAAAGGTAGAATCATAATAATTTTAGTTGATGAAGAGTTAGGATATTAATGTACGATTATTTAATTATTGGTGCTGGAATTATTGGTTTAAATATTGCAAAAAATTTAAAAGAAAGATTCCCTGATGCACAAATTTTAGTAATGGAAAAAGAAAAAGAGGTTGCTATGCATAGTAGTGGAAGAAACTCAGGTGTTTTACACGCTGGCTTTTACTATGGTGCAGATTCTTTAAAGGCTAAGTTTACAAAAGAGGGGAACTTGGCTTTAAAAGAGTTTTGTAAACAAAGAAATTTAAAAATAAACGAGTGTCAAAAAGTTGTAGTTGCAATTGATGATAAAGAGGTAGAGGGATTAGAAGAGCTGAAAAGAAGAGGAGAAATAAATGGTGTTGAACTTATTTGGCTAGATGAAAAAGCTCTTGAAGATTTATATCCAAATATTAAGACTCATAAAAAAGCACTTTTATGTCCAAGTACTGCAACTGTAAATCCAAAGGAAGTTACAAAAGAATTTGCAAAAGTGATTGAAGAATTGGGTGTTGAACTTATTTTAGATTGTAAATATATAAAATCAAGTGGAAATATAATAACAACTTCAAAAGGTGTTTATTCTGCAAAAAAAGTGATAAATTGTGCTGGTTTATATGCTGATAATATTGCAAAAGATTTCGGATTTAGTAAAGATTATGTAATTATTCCATTTAAAGGAATTTATTTAAAAGATAAGCACAATGTCTCAAATCTTACCACAAATATTTATCCAGTTCCAAATCTTGATAACCCATTTTTAGGAGTGCATTATACTTTAACAGTTGATAATGAAAGCAAAATTGGACCAACAGCAATTCCAGCTTTTTGGAGAGAAAACTACAATGGATTTGATAATTTTTCTTTAAAAGAGTTTTTACAGATAATTTTTTATGAAACTAAGCTTTTTATAAAAGATGCTTTTGGATTTAGAAGTTTAGCTTTTAGTGAAATAAAAAAATATAATTTAAGATATTTAAAAGGCTTAGCAACTAAACTTACTAAGAAGATGAATCATGATGGATACAATTCTTGGAGTACTCCTGGTATTCGAGCTCAACTTTTAAATAAAAATACATTAGAGTTAGTTCAAGATTTTGTAGTTGAATCTGATAAGAATTCTATACATGTATTAAATGCCGTAAGTCCTGCTTTTACATCTTCAATACCTTTCGCAAATTGGGTAGTAGAAGAGCATATCTTAAAATAATTGATTTTACAAGTTCTTCTTTTAAATATTTAATATAATATAATATCTAATATTATAAAAATAAAAAAAGAAGTTCTCATGAATTTGAAAAATGAAAAGAAATTACTATTTTTAATTAGATATTTAATTTCAATTTTAATTATATTACTAGCTATTTTCATCACAACATTTTTATATATAGAAAATAAAAATACTTTTGAAGAAATAAAAAAAATTACAGAAGAAAAGTTTATCAATGATAAAAAAGAGTATATAAAAGAACAAATTAACAATTTATATGACTATATTTTATTAGAGCAAAAAGATACAGAAGAAAAATTAAGAAAGAGCCTTAAATCAAGAGTTTATGAAGCTCATTTAATTATTTCAAAACTAAATGATAAATACAAAGATACCCATACAAAAGAACAAATTACAGATATGGTTAGAACTGTTATTAAAGATATTCGTTTTAACAATAATCGAGGATACTATTTTATATATGATAAAAATGGGAAAAGTGTGATTCATTCTTTACTTCCAAATTTAGAAGGAAAATATATATTAAATGAGAGATTGAAATTACTTGAAAATGATACAGAAGCCTACCAAGAATGGTATTGGCGTAAATCTCAAAATGATATAAATGAATATAAAAAAATAGGTTTTATCAAAAATATTTATGAAATGGATTGGATAGTTGGAACTGGTGAATATATCGAATCTTTTATTCAAGATATTCAAAAAGAAGTTTTATCTCAAATAAACAAATTAAAATTTGGTACAAATAGCTATTTTATAGTAACCGATAAAAACAACAATTATCTTAGTCATATAAATAAAGATTTAATTGGTAAAAATGCTTTTGAAAAAATTAAAAATGTTAGTGATAAAAATAATTTAGAACAAATTAGTAATACAATAGAACAAGGTAGTGGTTTTGTTTCTTTAGAATTTTACAAACCTAATTCTACTATCAAAAGTTACAAAATAATCTATCTTAAAAAAATACCAAAATGGGATTGGATTATTAGTACTGGTTTTTATATGGATGATATAAATACTGTAATAGATAAAGAAAAAGAGACTTTAACTTTAAAATTTGAAGAAAATATAAAAAAATTAGTCATCATTTCATTTTTTTTAACACTTATTCTATTAAGTATTTCTTTTTATCTTTCTTTTTTAATTGAAAGAGAATTTAAAAAATACAAAAACAGTATTGAGCTTTATATTAGTGAAAATAAAAAACAATATGAAGTTTTATCTCAAAAAAGTAAATTAATAGCAATGGGTGAGATGATTGAAAATATTGCTCATCAGTGGAGACAACCTTTATCTTTGATTACTACACAGGCAAGTGGTGTTAAAATTCAAAAAGAAATGGATACTTTAATTGATGAGAATCTGATTAAATCAATGGATTCGATTACTAATACTGCAAATTATCTAAGTGATACAATAGACGATTTTAAAGATTTTTTTAGGCTTGATAAAGAGAAAAAGGTTTTTAAATTAAAAAGTTTAGTAGAAAAGGCTTTTAGTCTTTTATCATCTGAAATAAAAAATAAAAATATAGTTGTGATAGAAAATCTTAGTGATATAAGTGTAAATAGTTATAAAAGAGAAATTGTACAAGTATTATTAAATATCTTAAGAAATGCTATAGATGCTGTATGTTTAGTAGAAGGGAAGAAATACATATTTATAGATATTTTAAGGGAAGAAGATAGAACAGTTTTAAAAATTAAAGATAATGCTGGTGGAATTCCTGATGAAATTATGGAACGAATATTTGAACCATACTTTACAACAAAACACAAAAGTCAAGGTACGGGTATTGGCTTATATATGTCAAAAGAAATTATATCTAGGCATATATTAGGTGAATTAAGTGTTGAGAATATAACTTATGAATTTCAAGGAGAAACATTTACAGGAGCAAATTTTGTGATAAGTTTCCCTATTGATAAGTAGTATTTTTAATGAGTAATTTTTATCAAAATAGATTAATATGTTTATTTAAAAGTAAAATAACTTTGTTTTAGATAAAATGGCCAAAAATTAAATAAATTAGGAAATATTATCATGGCAATTTATACATGTGGACACACAACTCCTGATTCAGATTCTATCTGCTCAGCGATTTCATTAGGATATTTATTAAATAAAATTGGAAGAGAAGCAATTCCAGCAAGACAAGGACCAGTTTCTCCAGAGACTCAATTTATCTTAGATAGATTTGGTTTTGAAGCACCATTGTTAAAAACTGAATTTGCAGGTGAAGAACTTTTTATTACTGATTATTCAGACTTAGGACAAGCTCCAAAAGATGTTTTAGAAGCAACAGTTGTTGGTATTGTTGATCACCATAAATTAGGAGATATCACAACTTCTGCACCTTTAGAGTGTTGGATAAGACCAGTTGGTTGTACAAATACAATCGTAAAAGAGATGTATGATTATCATAAAGTAGAAATTCCTGCTAATATTGCTGGAATTATGATGTGTGCGATTTTATCAGATACAGTAATTTTCAAATCACCAACTTGTACTGAAGTTGATATTAAAGCTGTTAGAGAATTAGCTGAAATTGCTGGTGTAGAAGATTTTGGTGCATTAGGAATGGAAATGTTTACAGTTAAATCGGCTGTTTCAGGGGTTCCTGTTAGAGATTTAATTTTAAGAGATTATAAACCATTTGATATGCATGGAAATGATGTTGGAATTGGACAACTTGAAGTTATTGATTTAGCTATTTTTGATGATATAAAAGATGAATTACAAGCTGATTTAGATAAATTAAGAGAAGAAAATAAACTTCATACAGCTTGTTTAATTTTAACAGATATTATGAAAGAAGGTTCAGAAGTATTAGTATCTTCAACTGATGCCTCAATTTTCGAAAAAGCATTTGATGTAAAACTTGAAAATGGAAAAGTTTGGTTAGATGGTTGTTTATCAAGAAAAAAACAAATCATTCCTTTCTTACAACCTGCGTTTGCATAACTTTAATATTCAAACTACCAAGTTTATTCTTGGATAGTTTGAATTCTTTTTTACTTTACTTATCCAAATTTTCAAAAGAATTATATTTACTATTTTCAATCATAAAAAATAAGATTTTAATAAATTTAAAATATTAAACTAAGTCAAATAAAATCTAAAAGATAGTATTCTGAGTGGTTGAAAAAATATTATTAAAGGATATAAAATGAAACACGAATTAATGACTTTACCATACGCTTTAGATGCCTTAGAACCACTTATGTCAAAAGAGACTTTAGAATTCCATTATGGAAAACATCACCAAACTTATGTAAATAACTTAAATAATTTAATCACTGGTACAAAATTTGAAGATTCAACTTTGGTTGAAATTATTTTAGAATCAGATGGAGGACTTTTTAACAACTCAGCTCAAGTTTATAACCATGATTTTTTCTGGAATGGTTTAACACCAAATCAAGGTGCAATTCCTTCAAAAGTTGAAGAAGCTTTAGTTAAAAATTTTGGTTCAGTTGATGAGTTTAAAAAAGAGTTTACAACAAAAGCTATTGGACAATTTGGTTCAGGTTGGGCTTGGTTAGTTCAAGATGAAAACCAAAACTTAAAAATAGTTACAACATCAAATGCAGCAAATCCATTAACAGACAATCTAAACCCTATTTTAGTATGTGATGTTTGGGAACACGCTTATTATATTGATGTTAGAAATGCAAGACCAGCTTATTTAGAAAATTTCTGGAAACTTGTAAACTGGGATTTTGTAGCAGAAAACTTAGGATAAAAAATAAAAGAGTATGAGCTTTCATACTCTTTTTAGCTTATAAATGAAATCAAATATATTTAAAAATGATAAATTAAACTTTATAGAACTACTATATTTAGAAGATGTAACTCCATGTTCTAAAAATCATACCCATGAAGAATTAACAATATTTGCCATAAAAAAAGGCTCATTAAATCTGATTTTTAATGACACTTCATTTGAATTTTCACCAGATGAAATAGTTATTATAAACAACAATGTTCCACATCTAGCCTCTTTGAATACACAATCAAAAGATGGTTATATTATATATTTAAAAAAAGAGTATTTAAAAACTATTGATTTTGATTTCACTTCTTCTTATGAGATTGTTAAACAAAAAAGTATTCATAAAAACTTTATTAAAATGTGTGATTGTTTGTTGGATGATAAAGTTTCTTTACTTGAAAAAGAAGAGAAATTTTTCTCTTTTTGTTTATCTTTTTTTTCTTTTGAATCAAAGCAAATAGATATTGAAGAAGAATCATCATTGGCTTTAGATATTAAAAAATATCTAGATGAAAAATATCTTGAAGAACTTATTTTAGATGATTTAGCTTTTAAGTTTGATTTAACGGTTGTGCATTTAATTCGAGTATTTAAAAAAGAGTTTGGTCTTCCTATTCATGCTTATATCTTAAATAAAAAAGTGCAAAAAGCAAAAGAGTTATTATCTTTTAATATACCAATTATTCAAGTTGCCCAAAATAGTGGTTTTTTTGACCAAAGTCATCTAAATAGAAGTTTTAAAAGAATTTTTCAAATCACACCAAAAGAGTATCAAAAACATATTTTTTCTAAATGTTAATTTTGTACAAGATTTAATTTTTTTTTATTGTTATACTTTGCAAAATTAAAAAAAGGAGTTTTGTATGAGTATAAATATTTCAAAACAATTTATCTCTTTTTCTATTCTTTTCCTCTTAAATTTCTAATCATTCAATCAAATACAATCTAAAAAATAAAAATAAATAATCGGAGCAAACCATGAGTTTTAAAAAATATAAACAATATCCTACTGTGCAAAATTTCCCAAGAAAGTGGCCAGATAAACAAATCACACAAGCACCAATATATTGTAGTGTTGATTTAAGAGATGGAAATCAAGCTTTGATAAATCCTTTAACCGTTGAGCAAAAATTAGAGTATTTTAAAGCTTTAGTAAAAATGGGGTTTAAACAAATAGAGGTTAGTTATCCAAGTGCAAGTGATACAGATTTTTCATTTACAAAAAAATTAATCCAAGAAAATTTAGTTCCAGATGATGTGGCGATTCAAGTTTTAATTCCTGCAAAAAAAGAGTGGATTAAAAAAAGTGTTGAAGCTATGAGTGGAGTAAAAAATGGAATTTTTCATTTATACAATCCAACAAATGAGTTTCAAAGAAGAGTAGTCTTTCAAAAAAGTGATGATGAGATAATCTCAATGGCTGTTGAATCAATGAAATATTTAGTTGAATTAACAAAAGATTTCAAAGGAAATGTAACTTATCAATACTCCCCTGAGAGTTTTTCTCAAACTGATTTAGAGTTTGCTGTAAAAATTTGTAATGAAGTTATAAATGTAGTAAAACCAACTATTGATAAGAAGATGATAATAAACTTACCAAATACCCTAGAAGCTTGTATGCCAAATGTATATGCTGATAGGATAGAGTGGATGTGTGAAAATTTAAGTCATCGTGAAGCTTTGATAATCAGTGTTCATCCTCACAATGATAGGGGAACTTCTGTGGCAAGTGCAGAGTTAGCTGTACTTGCAGGAGCAGATAAGGTTGAGGGAACTTTATTTGGAAATGGTGAGAGAGCAGGGAACTTGGACTTAGTGAATTTTGCTTTTAATATTTATTCACAAGGGATTGATCCAAAACTTGATTTATCAATTATTGATGAAGTAAAAGCAATGTATGAAGAAAAAACAAATTTGAATATACATCCAAGACATCCTTTTGTAGGGGATATGATATTTACAGCTTTTTCTGGCGGACATCAAGATGCTATCAAAAAAGGAATGGATTTTTATAGACAAACAAATAGTCAAAATTGGAATGTGCCATATTTGCCAATTGATCCAAAAGATATAAAAAGAGCTTATGACAAAGTAATACGAGTAAACTCTCAATCAGGAAAAGGAGGAGCAAGTTTTATTATAAGTGAATTTTTAGATATAAAAATGACAAAAAAAGATGAAATAGAGTTTGGAAAAATTATAAAAAAAGTTTCTGATGAAAATAAAGAAGAATTAAACCAAGAAAAAATTATTGAGTTATTTAATGATTATGTTAAGAATTTGGGATAAAAAAGAAGTTCTATTTTAGAACTTCTTTTTATACTCCTCAACTTCTTTTACAGCTGCAACTGCTGCTGGAAGTAGTGCTTCACTTAATGCTGGATGAATATATAACATCTCTTTTAATTGTCTTATATCATTTTTAATATGCATTACAGCTAGTACTTGATGCATCATAGTAGAACTTTCAGGTCCTATCATATGACACCCTAAAATCTCGTAGTTTTTTGGATTTATAATAAATTTTGTAACAGGATAATCAAGTCTTGTTGACATTGCTTTTGCACTTGCCAGCCAGTTTGTTCTACTTGTAACATACTCTATATTTTCATCTTTTGCTTTTTGTTCAGTTATTCCAACACTTGATATTTCAGGTTCTGTAAAAACTGCATGGGGCATATATTTAAAATGTAAAGCTTCTTTACAATCTTCTAATAGGATTTTACCTAAATGGTTTATTTCATAAGCAGCTGCGTGTTGTAACATGTGTTTTCCTGATGCATCACCTACTACATAAACTCCTTTTGCATTGGTTTCAAAAAACTCATCTCTTTTGATAAATCCTTTTTCATCAATTTGAATAGATGTATTTTCAAGTTTTAATGTATCCGTATTTGACTCTCTTCCCGTTGCATAAAGTAGTGCTTGACTTTGATGCTCTTTTTTTGTCCCATCTTTATTTTCAAGGATTAGATTAAATTGATTATTTTCATAGTTAATAGTTTTAATACTTGTATCAAATTCTATATCTACTTTTTTACTAAATTCCTCTTTAAAAATTTCAGATATTTCTTCATCTTCATTACTTAAAATTCTTTGACTTCTAACAAGTAGTTTAGTTTTTATTCCAATAGCTGAGAAAAAACTTGAAAGTTCACAAGCTATAAATCCTGAGCCTACAATAGTAATTGATTTTGGAATATCACCTTCAAGTGGAAAAATATCATCACTTGTCCAAGCTTTTTCATGTGGTGCTTTGATTGGTCTTGTTCCTGTTGCAATTACAATTTTTGGTGCAGTTAATTGTTTATTATTTACTTCTATTATATTGTTAGAAACAAAAGAGCCTACACCTTTGTAAACCTTTACATTTTCATTAAATCTACTTTCATATTTTGAATCGATTTTTGAAATATAACTATTTGTTTTTTCAAATATTTTTTTTACATCTATACTATTTATTGTTGAGTTTATAAAGTGTCTATCTGATTCTTTTATTGTATTTGCAACATGTGCATAGCCTAATAATAATTTTGAAGGTACACAACCTCGATTTGGACAAGTTCCACCTAAAGTAGATTTTTCGATGATAGCAACTTTTTTGCCAGCTTTTCCAGCACTAACAGCAAGATTACTTGCTCTTCCTGCTCCAATAATTATTAAATCAAATTTTTCCATTATAGAACCTTTTTTTTAATTATCCATTTAGTATATAGAAAAAGTATAAACTCTTTGTTTAGAATTAAAGATAGATTATTTAAAATCTATCTTTCCTTGACTAGCAAGTAAAGCTCCACAAAGTTGATATAAAACACGTGAACCAACATTTGCATCCCATCCATCAATACTATCTCCAACTTCACATAAATCAAAACCTATGATATTTCTTCCAGATTTTACAAGCATAAATACTAAGTGTTCTAATTCTCCATATCTTAAACCACCAGGAACTGGTGTTCCTGTATTTGGACAGTTTAGTGGTTCTAATCCATCAATATCTATTGATAAGTAAACATTTTGAGGAAGTTGGTCGATATATGGCTTATAAACTTCTTCTAAAGATTTACCACTTGCTAATTGTGCTTGCATATCTGTATCGTATAAACAAGCACCTTTTACACCATATTCTTTCATTCTATTAGCTTCTTCACTACTGTAATCTCTAATTCCAAATTGAACTAAATTAGAAATTTTGTCACACTCATTCATAGCATTGTAAAAGATTGAAGCATGAGAGTAAGTAAATCCTTCATAAGCTTTTCTTAGATCGTGGTGTGCATCTACGTGTAAGATACCAAAAGGCTCTGTTTGTGTATCGTTTAAAGCTTTGATAAGTCCAAGAGGTGAAGAGTGATCTCCTCCAACAACTGCCACAAATTTACCTTTTTTTAATTGTTTAATTGATTTTTCATAAACAGAATTGTTTAAGGTTACTGATGCTTCATTTACAAACTTTAAAGCTTTTTTATTTGTAGTCCCATCTTCAAGTGCTTCGATTACTTTAAGAGCTTTTTTTCTAGCTTTATTGCTTAGTTTTAATAAACTTTCATCAGTTTCAAGCATAGCAATACCAGCAACATAAGGTTTAATATAGTGAAAATTTTCCACATCAAGTTGGTGACTTGAAATTCTCATAGCATCAGGAGCATTTGCAGTTCCCTCACCAAATGAAACAGTAGCTTCCCAAGGAACTGGAACTAAAACTAGACTAGCTTCCTTTGGATCTAATCTTCCACCAATAAAACCATCACCTTCTTGAGGTGGAAGTCCTTGCTCTAATACTTTTATTTCTTCTTTTAAACTTCTATAAGACATCTAATTTCCTATTAAATAATATATTGGAATTATAGAATAAATTAGGAAATAGTAATGTTAATTTTTTATTTTTATTTTAAGTTGTGATATTTTTGCTTAAATCCATCACTTTTAAATTATTATATAATTTATTAATAGATTATTATGTATAATTATCATATTAATTTTTGGCTTAAAATGTAATTTTAAGTTAATATAATCTACA
>Ga0193958_1000418_pt1 | contig 15876 bp, 16 predicted proteins | sample FB_1_MG_FD_140320 | JGI IMG/M metagenome (GOLD analysis project Ga0193958, IMG submission 140320) | Microbial mat bacterial communities from the Broadkill River, Lewes, Delaware, United States - FB_1_MG | ecosystem: Environmental > Aquatic > Freshwater > River > Microbial mats | place: USA...
CCTTTACTTAATTTAGTAATACTACTTTAAGTAACAAATAGAGTAAGTTTGTGCAATATTTTTAGAAATACGACAAATATTGAATTATGAACGCTCTCCAATAATTTAAAGATTTTTTATACTCTCAAGTGCTTTTTGAAGATGTGCTACATCTAAACTATTTTTATCCATAAGTGCTAATACATCATCAGGTATCTCGTCTAAAATAACACCATTAATTTGTACTAGTTTATAAACAATGTTATTAGCTATTATATATCTTTTTAATTCTTCAGGTGCTTCATTAGGGTTGTCACTGTAAGCTATAGTATTTACAATATCTGAAGATAACTTCCAGTAGTTTAGTATTTGAGATGTAACAAGTGTAGTAGTTGTATGTATCACTTTTTCTTCCGCATGAGTTATAGAAAAATCATTACATAGTGTTTTAAATTTGTCTGATTCTTTCATCTTTATGATCTCTCTAGATACTAAGATTTGACCAAGATTACCCAAAAGTGCTGTTGATGAGAGTATGGTAAGATCAGCGATTGAGACTTTAGAATACCATTTAAGCATCAAAGAAAGTCTTTTCATAGACACATCAGAAAAAATATTTTCATCAATAGAGTATGGACTTAGATCGATTTCGCCTAGCTTTTTACTTAGTCCATACATTGAGAGTGCTTTAACAGCACGTTTACCAAGTTTTGTGACTGCTTGATCTACAGTTTTTATCTGTGTTGATCCATACAGTGGGGAGTTGACTGCATTAAGTATATTTGCAGATATTATAGGATCAGACTTTATTACTTTTATGAGATCTTTTATAGGTAGTTCTTCATCATCACATATCTGGATAATTTGAAAAAGTGTATTTGGAAGAGGCTTTAGGTGTTTGATGAACTCTAAAATCATTTTATTGTCAATTATTATATTTTTAGAAGAAAAATATATTTTTGTCATATAAATAAGTTCTCTGTGAAATATTTTAGAGTTTAGTGGGTTTGTGATCACATGGCTTGTACCTGTTTTTAAAAGCTTCATCTTACAAGCAGAGTCTATCTTGTCAAATATGGCTAAGATGGGCTTGTTTAGATATGTTTTATTGGAAATATCTATTAGATCATGGTTATGATCATCCATATTTATGATCAATATATCATAATCAAAAGATTCTATCAAGTTTTTAGATGAGTCTTTTTTGTGTTCACTATGTACATCTGCTACAATTTTTTTTAAAAAAGGTACAATTTTTTCTATTCTTTTTTTACTTTTGTCTATATATAAAACTTTTAACTTTTTAAGTTTATCTTTTGGGTGCAGATATGCTTTTGAAACTCTAACCTTCGTTGTTAACTCTTTTGATATTTCAGATAATTCCACAGAGTTAGTTTGCATCTCATCTAGCCACTTGTTTAGTTGATCAACAGATTTTAATAACCAGTCAATTATTGTATCTGGTACAGCCATCTTCTCTTCTCTTAATGCAGATAAAATATTTTCAGCTTTGGTTGTATGTTTTGTTATTGGATCTAAAGAGAGGTATTGAGCTGTGGCTTTATAACTATGATAAGAACGAAAAATTTCATCTATTGCATCTGATACTTTAGCTTCATTATCTAAAGATAATATGTTTGTTTCAATAGATGGTGTTTGCTCTTCCATCTGTACTTTGAACATCTCGTATATGTCCCAATAGTAGCTATCTTTCATCTATTCCTCATTTGTGTCTATATCTACTAGATCTTATTTAAATAATATTTAATATGTTATTAAATGTATAATACTAAGGTATACTTTTGTAATTATATATTAAGAGGGTTAGATGACAATTTTAGGAATAGATCCAGGAACAAGAAATATGGGTTATGCCCTAGTTAATCTTGAAAAAGGCAAAATCAGCTTAATAGAAGCTGGTCTTATAAAGATCAAAGCTGAAGAGTTACAGTTTCAGATACCACAAATGGTTGAAGCCTTTGATAATATTTTTAAAAACAATAAAATAGATCAAGTAGCGATGGAAGATATATTTTATGCTCATAATCCAAAAACAACTATAAAACTTGCACAGTTTCGCGGAGCTATCATGTTAAAGCTTCTTCAAGAGTTTGGACAGTTTAATGAGTATACAGCTCTTCAGGTAAAACAAGCGATCACTGGAAATGGAAAAGCAAAAAAAGAACAAGTTGCTTTTATGGTAAAAAGATTGTTAAATATAAAAAAAGAGATCAAACCACTTGATATTACAGATGCAATCGCCGTAGCGATTACACACTCTCAACGTGTTAAACTATCTCAAGGTAAAAAAACTTATTAGCTTTTAGGAGTTCTTTCTGCTTCACCAGTATATAGTTGTCTAGGACGTGCTATTTTTATAGTTTTTTGCTGACGTAATTCACTCCACTGAGCTATCCAACCAGGTGTACGACCGATCACAAAAATAACTGCAAACATCTCTTTTGGAATTTTTAGTGCGCGCAGGATTAGACCTGAATAAAAGTCTATATTTGGATATAAGCCACGCGATACAAAATATTCGTCGTTTAGTGCTATATGCTCTATTTTATTTGCTACTTCAACAAGCTCACTGCTAATACCAAGCTCGTCAATAAGTTTGTCACGGATATCTTTTAATATAGTTGCACGTGGATCAAAGTTTTTATATACACGATGTCCAAATCCCATAAGTCTAAATGGATCATTTTTATCTTTTGCTTTTGCTATAAATTCATCAACTTTATCTGCGGTACCTATCATCTCTAACTGTCGTATAACACTCTCGTTAGCTCCACCGTGACTTCTACCCCAAAGTGCACCTATCCCTGCACTGATCGCAGCATATGGATGAGCCATAGTAGATGCTAAGTTTCTAACAGCTGTAGTTGAAGCATTTTGTTCATTATCAGCATGGAGTGTAAAGATCGTATCTAGTGCTTTTACTTCTATAGGCTTTAGATCTACATGTTTGTGTGGATATGCACGCATCATATATAAAAAGTTTTCAGTAAATGTTTTGTCAAGGTCTGGATAGATGATTGGCATACCGTTAGAGTAGCGGTAACTCATAGCTGCTAAAGTTGGAACTTTTGCAACAATTCTATTTGCCATCTCTTTGTACTCTTCGGGAGTATTTATATCTAAGTGGTTAAAATATATTGTAGAGAGTGCTGATACACCTGCAGAGAGTATAGCCATAGGGTGGGCACGATCAGGAAATGAGTCATATAGCTTTCTAATACCCTCATGAACAAATGCACGCTTGTTCATCTCAATTCTAAATTCTTTAGACTCTTCTTTTGTTGGTAGTTCACCGTTTAAAAGTAGGTAAGCTGTATCTAAAAAGCTTTTTTCTTTGGCCATGTAAGAGATGTCATAACCTCTATACATAAGTTTGCCAGCACCACCATCTATATATGTAATTTTAGATTCACATGATGCAGTTGATGTATAACCCTCATCATAAGTAAACATTCCAGTTTCTTTATAAAAGCTAGATATATCTACGACAGAAGGACCTACAGTGGCATCTAATATATTAAACTCATACTCTTTGCCATCTCTGTTATTTATTATAGTTATTGTATCTTTAGACATGAGAACACCTTTGTTTTATATGAAAATATTATATCATATAAATTGAGAAACAAGTTTGTTAAGATTTGATTCATCCAGTGCACCACTAATTCTATGAACTTCATTTCCATCTTTAAAGATCATTAGTGTTGGAATGCTTCTAATTCCAAACTTAGCTCCTAAGCTTTGCTCATTTTCAGTATTTACTTTAACATATAAAGCTTTTAGAGGGTAGTTAGTTGAACTTTTCTCAAACACAGGGCTAAACATTTTACAAGGGCCACACCAAGGCGCCCAAAAATCAACTACAACAGGTATATCACTGTTTACAACTACTTCATCAAAGTTTGCTTCACTAAGTTCCATAGGTTTAGTATCTAAAAGTGATTTCTTACATTTACCACAGTTTGCTTTTTTATAACTCTCTTTTTGTGGGATATTATTTACACTTAAACAGTGTGGACATACAACTCTCATAATTTTCTCCTATATAGCAAATTTACGTTATTATAAACTAATTATTCATAATGTTTGTAAAATGTAACTTTAAAGGATTCACTATTTTCATAAAAATAATTAGATATATAATATTGTCCTTTTTAGTATCTATCTATGCACCTTTTTTGTATGCTTATGATTCATATGATGAGGGTATAGAAACTAACAGTGCGGTAGTTTTTATGTATCATCGTTTTGGTGAGTCAAAATATCCATCAACAAACATAACTTTAGAACAGTTTGAATTTCATCTAGATTACCTTAATAAAAACAACTACAATGTTTGGAAACTTTCTAAAATTGTTAAACATTTAATAGCAAAAAAACCACTTCCACCAAAAACAGTAGCTATTACGATCGATGATGCTTATATTTCAACATATATTCATGCTTATCCAAGATTGAAAAAATTAAATTTCCCATTTACAGTATTTGTTCATATCAATCCAGTTGATAAGAAGTATGGAGATTTTATGAGTTGGGATCAGATGAGGGAGATGAAAAAGTATGGAGCTGAGTTTGCAAACCATTCTTTAAATCACGATCATCTGATAGAAAATGAATCAATGTCGAAGGAGCGTATAGCAAAAGATATTCAAGAGGCACAAAAGAGACTCGATGAAGAACTTGGAAAAAATGCTGAAGATGAACCAAAGCTATTTTCATATCCTTATGGCGAGTACACTTTAAAAATAGCTTCTTTGGTTGAGGATTTAGGTTATGTAGGAGTTTCTCAAACATCAGGTCCTATAGGTATGCAGAGTGACTTAAAAGAGCTTACACGTTATGCAATGTCTGAAGTCTACGCAGATCCTAAAGGTTTTGTAACTAAACTAAACACATTACCAATGCCTATAGATTCAGTTTATCCAAAAGAGCATCTTGTGTATCAGCAAAATCCACCAATACTTCAGATAAAGTTAGTTAAAGAGCTAAAAGATATGGCTTGTTATTCAAGTGTTGGCGAGAGGTTGAAACTTGAATGGATCTCAAAAAATGAGTTAAAAGTTTACTCAAAAAAAATATTAAAGCCACCAAGAGATCGTTATACTTGTACAGCTAAAGCAAAAAACGATAGATATTATTGGTATAGTCATTTGTGGATTATTCAAGATTAAAGACTCTTAAAGGGTAGTATATGATATTTGGTAAAGAAAAGATTGCAAAAATTCTTAGTCGTATGAATATAAAAGACTCAAAAAAGATACTTGAGTCTATTGCTGTAAAAAATAATCAACTAGCTGATGAGATTGAAAAATTAATGTTTACATTTGAAGATATTATAGATTTGAGTGTAAAAGATATACAACTTTTACACTCAAAAATTAAAACAGATGATCTACTACTTGCTTTAAAAGGTACAAATGATGAACTCAGAGAAAAGTTATTTTCAGGTGTTAGTAACAATAGAAAAACAGTACTCACACAAGAGTTTGAATTGATGGGAAAAGTTAAACTAGTTGATGTTGAAAAAGCACGCCAGAAGATTATGGATACTATTCGAGAAATGATTGAACTAGGAGAAATTTCTTTGGATGATGAGTGGGTTGAGTAAGAAATTAATCTTACATAACAACCGCAAATACTCCGCCACGTCGATAGATAAAAAATCTTTTTTTAGATTTAGACTTTGTTGTCTCTACAAACTCTTTAGTGTTTTTTATCTCTTTATTATCTACTTGGATGATCACATCACCTAGTTGAACACCTATAGAAGCAGCATTTGACTTAGGATCCACTTCTGTAACAATAACCCCCTCAACATCAGGTGATAACATAAGTTTACTTCTTGTTTGCGCATCAATATTTTTAAGTTCCAGACCTTTATAACTAACACTGCCCTCAGGTGTTACATCTTCCATAGATCCTAATGTTACATCTGCTGTTTTTAGTTTCTTATTTCTTAAAAACTTTAGAGTAACTTTTGTTTTAGGAGCAAAAGTACCTATTGTGTTTTTTAATTCACTTGCACTTGCAATCTCTTTATTGTTTATTGCAACTATTAAGTCACCTCTTATTAGCCCAGCTTCTTTTGCAGGTGTTCCATCTTCTACGGCAGTTACTAGTGCACCAAAGTTGTTATTGTAAAACTTACTCATGTCCTCACTAACATCGGATATACTAACACCAAGATACGCACGCGAAAACTTACCACTAATGATCAGTTGTTTTGCTATTGAAGCAACCATATTTGAAGGAATAGCAAAGCCTATCCCAACATTCCCTCCACTTTTTGAAAGGATTGCAGAGTTTATACCAACAAGATCACCTTTTGAGTTCACAAGAGCTCCACCTGAGTTACCGGGGTTGATCGAAGCATCTGTTTGTATAAAGTCTTCATATTCAACTATACCTACACCGCTTCTTCCAGTTGCAGATATAATCCCTTGTGTAATTGTCTCATGCAGTCCAAAAGGATTACCTAAAGCAAATACTATATCACCTACTTTTACCTTATCTGAGTCAAAAAATTTAACCGCTTTTAGGTTGTCTTTTTTTATTTTAATTACTGCTAGATCACTTTTTGGATCTGTTCCTATTAGTTCTGCTTCATATTCTTTTTTGTCACCTACAAGGCTTACAACTATTTTATCAGCACCATCTACTACATGGTTGTTTGTTACTATGTAACCATCTTTACTTATGATCACACCACTACCCAAGGCTCTTTGAACTCTTTCTTGAGGTATATTTTTATAACCTCTAAAAAATTCACGAAAGAATGGATCATTTAAAAGTGGGTTTATTCTTTGTGTGAAATTTTTTTGAGTAGATATATTTACAACGCTGTACCTGATATCTTCTAAAACATTATTATATGAGAGTATATAATCCTGATTTGTAGGATATTTTCTCGTATCTGAAGTTGAGTAGTTAAACTCTACGTTGCTTTTTGCGTATACAATGGATGTAAAAACAAGTAGTATTAAAACTATATTTTTCATAATTTTCCTTTAGTTATTGAATTAAACTTTTTATAAGTTTATAACTATAAGGTATATGAAAAACTAATAGTTGTCTAACAAATGGTAAACGAGTTTGAAGTTTTACTTTTAGCTAGTTTATGGAGCTTACTTATAGCTTCATTTGATAGTAATCCACCTTTTATTGATTGAGCTAAAGATATAAGTGTATCTGCACTATTTAGGTCTATATGTTTTTTATGAAGTATTTTGTTAGATATATCTTTTATAACAACATCAGTAGATACATCTAAAATACTAGCAAGTTCATTTAATGACCTATCATTTAGGTTATGATTGTTATCAAGCATTTTCCTTACAGAATCTAATTCAATACCTTTATTTGTAAGATATGCTATGACTTTATTTTGTATTGAGTCTTTATTTGTTAGTTTTTCTTTAACTGTAGCACTTTGTTGCGGTTCTAAAGTAACAGTTACATTTAAAACAAGTGAACCAACTAAAATAACTAATCCGGTCGTAAAAACTTTGTTTCTCATAACATCTCCTTTGGTTATGTTAATTAATATACTATAAGACTTTTATAAACGGTTGTACAACCAATGTTAACAATCTTACTGACTATTTGTATGTATATCCATTTGAGGATATGGTATAGATATGTTTTTCTCATCAAAAGTGAGTTTTACTTTTTCTAACGTGTCAAAATAAACACCCCAATAGTCTTTACTATTTACCCAAGAACGAGTTATAAAGTTTACACTACTATCAGCTAGTTCAGAAACAGCTACAAAAGGTGCTGGATCTTTTAAAACTCTTTCATCACTGTTTAGTATATTTTCAAGAGTTTCTTTTGCAAGCTTAAGATCATCATCATAACCTATTCCAAATGTTAAGTCTACTCTTCTTGTATCTTTTCTAGAGTAGTTTGTAATATTTGAACCTATTATATTTGAGTTTGAGACAATGATCGTTTTGTTATCACCCGTTTTCATAATTGTATAGAATATATTTATTTTTTCAACTGTACCAGATGTTCCGCCAGCTTCTACAAACTCACCAACCTGAATTGGTTTAAAGATTATGATCATAACTCCAGCACTAATATTTGAGAGTGTGCTTTGAAAAGCTAAAGCTATAGCTAAACCAACAGCACCAAAAACAGCTACAAAAGATGTTGTCTCTACTCCTAAAGCATTTAGTGCAGCTAACACAACAACTAAAAGAAGGACACTGTTAAGTGCACTATATAAAAACTTTTCTAAAGTTTCATCAATTTTTCCAGTTTTTGATAGGCTTGATACAGTAGTAGTTGTAATCCACTTTGCAGCTTTTTTCCCTAATATAAAAATAGCTATTGCAACAACTATTTTTAATCCGTAAGATAATATTTGATCATCCATCACTATCCTTCTTTTATAATAAAATTAGTTATTTAAACGATTCTATTGTTTCTCTTATTCCAAAGTTTGGATGTGTTTTATGATCTAAGACTGCTTGACCTATTTTTTTAGAGTCTTCATTTACAATTATAGGGGCTAAAAAGTTTACTGTAGATTTTTCAAGTGGTTTTTGAATGATTACTATGTTGTATACATTGATTCTTGAGTCTTCTTTTATGTCTAGTAGTATTTTCAAATTCGTAGGCACATCGAAAGAGTATTCTCTTAGTATATAAGGATTTGCTAATGTAAAAGATATATTTTCATTTTCTGAATCGATCATTGTAGAAAATAACTCATCTACTTCGTTTATATCTACATTATGTGTAGTATTAAAGCCTAAGATTTGACCTTTTACTTCGTAACTCATTTCACTACCTTTGTGTTAATCTAGAACTGCCCCTCTTCGTACTTTATACTTGAAGATTTTATTTGGCAAGTTGAATTTTTTATATCAAAAGCAAATAGAGTACCATTATTTTTAATATCTATTCCATCTGTCATATCTACTAAATTTAAGTCTGAATTATTAAGTAGGGAAGCTTCTTCTACATCACTAAAGTTCAGTTGAATACTGATCCAGTCATATCCTCTAGAAGAATCCTGTACCGCAAATGTAAAAGTTACATCTTTTGGAGATGTGATCTCTATGTTACGAAACTCACCATCTTTAAAGTATTCGAAGCGTTCTAAAAAATTTTCTAGTTCACTTTTGCTTAAAGGCTTCATCCTATTGGCAGCCTACACATTCCATACTTCTGTCTTCAACTTCGTTAGAAACTTCAGGAGATTGACTTCTTAGATAGTAAGTAGATTTTAGTCCTAGTCTCCAAGCTAGCATATAGATCTCATTTAAGTATCTACCACTTGCTTTATCTAGCGTTATAAAGATATTTAAACTTTGACCCTGATCTATCCATTTTTGTCTAATTGCAGCAGCTTTTATAAGAATAGTCTGGTTTAGATCATAAGCAGGTGTATAGTAGCTCCAAGTCTCAGGTGATAGGTTTGGAACAACAACAGGTATAAGTCCACTCAGGTTCTCTTCAAACCACTTACGTTTAAATACAGGCTCAATAGCTTGAGTAGTACCTGTAAGTATAGATATAGAACTTGTAGGTGCTACAGCCATTAGGTAGCCGTTTCTCATACCTTGCTTTTTAACTCTTTCACGTAACTCATCCCATTCGTATTGAGATGCAAATAACCCACCGCGATCAACAAGGTTTATAACTTCTGCATTTGCATGATCATGCGGCATAATACCTTCTGACCATTTTGAACCTTCAAATTCTGGGTATGTACCTTTTTCAAGTGCCAAATTTGATGAAGCAGATATAGCGTTGTAACTAACAGCTTCCATAACTTCATCTATCTTGTCAAAGTGAGTTTGACTCCCCCACTCTATTCCAGCTTCTGCTAACATTTGAGCTTCACCCATCACACCAAGACCAATAGATCTAGTTTTCATGTTAGTTCTTTTTACTTTCTCTACAGGGTAGAAGTTTAGATCAATAACATTATCCAAACATCTAACAGCTGTTGGAACTATACGATCTATATCTTCTTTTTTATTAATGCGAGAAAGGTTTACAGATGCTAAGTTACATACGGCAGTATCACCATTTATTTTTTCTTTCTCAACTACATATATAGGAAGACCGCCAAGTGAATCAAGTGCAGTTACTTTTTTAGCAGGTTTTTCAATTCCGCTGTCAACTTTAACTATCTCATCTTCTTCATAACTAACACTTTCGCCATTTTCAAATATAAACTTGATCAGGTACTTGTTAGGGTTAGTGTTTTGAAAGATCTCAGTACAAAGGTTAGAACTTCTAATAACACCTGTATGTGAATTAGGATTTCTACGGTTTGCATTATCTTTAAAACAAAGGAAAGGTGAGCCTGTTTCGAAGTAAGATGTTAGTATCTTCTTCCATAGATTTTTAGCTTTTACTTTCTCTTTTATAATGCTTTCATCATTTTCAAGTTCTTTGTAGCGTTTGTTAAATTCATCCCCATACATTGTAGATAGTTCTCTAACATCATACGGATCAAACAGTGTCCAGATCCCATCTTCTTGAACTCTTTGCATAAATAGATCGTTCAACCAAAGTGCCGGGAAAAGATCGTGTGCACGACGACGCTCTTCTCCAGAGTTCTTTTTAAGATCTAAAAAGTCATTTACATCTATGTGCCATGGTTCAAGATAAACTGCAATCGCACCTTTACGAGTACCAAGTTGATCAACTGCAATAGCAATATCGTTTGTGATCTTTAAAAACGGTACAGTTCCACCAGCTGCATTTTTATGTCCATCTATATATGAACCCATTGAGCGAACCTGTGTCCAGTCCCAACCGATTCCTCCACCAAACTTAGAAAGCATAGCCATCTCTTGGTAAGCATCAAAAATACCTTCGATGTTATCTGGAGTAGAACCAATGTAGCATGAACTAAGTTGGTGTCTAGTAGTTCTTGCATTACTTAGTGTTGGAGTAGCGAGCATAACTTCAAACTGAGAGATCATGTCATAAAATTTGATCGCCCACTCTTCACGTTTCTCTTCACGCTGTGCTAAGAACATAGCGATCGCCATAAACATATGTTGAGGAAGCTCGATCGGGTTTGAGTTTCTATCTTTGATCAGATATCTGTCATATAGAGTTTTAACACCTAAATAGTTAAATAACATATCACGTTCAGGTTTTATGTGTTTGTCTAATACATCTAGATCATACATCTCTTTTAAGCCAAGAAGAAGTCTACCCTCTTTCTCACCTCTTTTAAAGTAGTCTTCTAAAGATGAATACCCAGAAAAACCATTTACTTGGTGGTAAAGATTAAACATAAATAGGCGTGATGCCACAAAAGTCCAGTTCGGTGCATCTATATCTATTTTATCTACGGCTGTTTTAATAAGTGTTTGTTGGATCTCTTTGGATGTGATCCCATCTCTAAAGTGAATTTGAGCATCAACTTCTAATTCACTTTGACTAACATTGTCCAAACCTTTCACAGCTGCTGAAGTGTATTTTTGGATTTTTGTAATGTCTAGTGGTTCAGTTCTACCATTTCTTTTTATAACTGTTATCATTTATATTCCTGACAAAAAAGGTGTTAATTTTTTAGGTAATTATTAAGAAAATAATTAGATAAAAAATCCTCTAATTAAGTCTTTGATTTTAGCTGAAATAATCTAATAGTTAACTTTAAAATGAATGAATATTGTAGAAATTTTTACTTATAATTTCTTGTGATATTTAGAATTATTTATCTAATAATTTAACTGTTTTTAAATAATTTTTAAAGTTATTTTAGTGATAAAAGGTTGTATCTTTTTTGAATATATTTTATAAAGTTTTAGTATGTTTGAGGAACTAAGTAAAGATTGTAACTTTGATTACCTAAATCGCGTTTACTATAATTTTTAGGGCTACATATTTTCTAGCGAAAATATGTACTCCCAAAATTACAAGCCTTAGCCAAAAACTCTTTTAAAGATTGCGTCTACATTTTTAGTGTAGTATTCGTAGTTAAAACACTCACGGATTTGCTCTTCACTTAGTTTACTTCTTAGCTCATCATCAGCTAACAAATGGTTAAGATAAAGTGATTCACCTTTTTCATTTATAGTAGGTTTTCCTTGCTTGATCTCATCCCAAACTTTCATAGCATTTCTTTGAACTATTTTATAAGCGTCTTCACGACTTACACCTTGAAGTGGAAGTTCAAGAAGTACACGTTGAGAGAAAACAAGCCCACCAGTTTGGTTTAGGTTTTTCATCATATTCTCTGGCATTACTGTTAGGTTAGCTATAACGTTATTCATTCTATGAAGCATAAAGTCAGTTGTTATAAACGCATCTGGTAACCAAAAACGCTCAGTTGATGAGTGAGAGATATCTCGTTCATGCCATAACGCTACATTTTCCATTGCAGGGTTTGCATATGCACGGATCATACGAGCAAGACCTGTAATATTTTCTGTAAGAATAGGGTTACGTTTATGAGGCATTGCAGATGAACCTTTTTGACCTTTTGCAAAAAACTCTTCTGCTTCATAAACTTCTGTTCTTTGTAAGTGACGTACTTGAACAGCAAACTTTTCAACTGAAGAAGCAAGTAGTGCTAATGTAGTTGCTAGTCTTGCATATCTGTCACGATGAACAACTTGGTTAGAACATGGTTCAGGTTTTAAACCTAACTCTTCCATTGCTAACTCTTCAAGCTCTAGAGGTGCGTGAGCAAAGTTACCCATAGCTCCAGAGATTTGACCAACTGAGATCACTTCCATAGTCTCTTCTAAGTTTTTAAGATGACGTGCAACTTCATCATACCAAACTGCTAGAGTTAGACCAAAAGTAATTGGCTCACCGTGAATACCGTGAGAACGTCCAACCATTAAAGTGAACTTGTGCTCCTCAGCACGTTTTTTGATCGATTCCATTAACATCTTAACATCGTCGATGATTATTGTTAAAGAATCTCTCATTTGAAGTGCTACACCTGTATCAACAGCATCTGAAGATGTCATACCGTAGTGGAACCATCTTGACTCATCTCCAAGTGATTCTGATACACTTGTGTTAAATGCAATAAGGTCATGTTTTGTAACTGCTTCAATCTCTTCAATTCTCTCTACTGAAAATTTTGCATTCTTTACAATTTTATCAGCATCATCTTGAGGAATCTTTCCAAGTTTTGCCCAAGCTTTAACAGCTGCTTTTTCAACTTCTAGCCATGCAGCATATCTAGCATATTGCGTCCAATTTTTACTCATCTCTTCACGAGCGTATCTTTCTACCATATGTGTAACCTTATCTTTATTATTTGTGTATAATTTCGAATATACAAAGTACGAAATTGTACAAAAATGTATGTAAAGATATGATTAAAGAGGATATCTACTTGCCATTTAAACTAAAGCGTTTTCACAGCCCTACAAAACAAAGAGCTTTTAAATTTCTCATAGATGAACTTGGAATATCTCAAAGAGATTCTCAGCGTCATATTGCAAATGGAAGATTATTTATAGATGGCAAACCTATGACTAAACCTACAGCAGAAGTCGAGGGTGAGTTTGAGTTTGTTGTGTATGAGCCAAGCACTAGAGGATTAGAACCTATTAGAGTAGAAGATAAGTTTGTAGTGTTTGATAAACCAAGCGGTGTACTTATTCACCCTCAAAATAGAAACACAGAATATTCTTTGGTAGATGAATTAAAATATCAGTTTGGGCTAGAAGCAAATATAGCTCATAGAATAGATCAAGAGACAAGTGGACTTGTTTTGTGTGCTAGAGATAAACAGAGTGAAAAAGATATAAAAGCTATGTTTGAATTTCGCGATATGCAAAAAACATATCTTGCTTTAGTTCACGGAGAATTTAAAAATGAGATTACTGTTGATGAGCCTTTACTTAGAAAAGAAGACGAAAGTGCAATTGTGAGAATGGTTGTAAAAGTTCATAAAGACGGAAAACCATCTAGGACACACTTCAAACCATTGGAGTACTTTCCAGATAAAGATATGACTCTAGTAGAGTGCAAACCATATACTGGAAGACAACATCAAATACGTGTACATTTGTTTCATGTGAAACATTCTATAGTTGGTGATCCTATATATGGTCAAGATGAGAAAGATGTACTTAGATTTTTAGATAAAGATATAAGCTTAGAAGAGAGAGTGAAACTAAGTGGATCATCAAGACTTATGCTTCATGCTTGTGAATTAGAATTTGAACTATATGATAAAACTTATATTATAGAAAGTAAAGAAGGCTTTTTAAAAGAAGTGAATAACTTGATTGGTAAGTAATAAAATTATTCTAATTTATATTGATTATATGATCATATATATTTTAATGTGAATAACTTTAGGTATGAAAACTCTTTAAGACTAAGTACTTATTTTTTGATATTCTATAAATTTATACATAGCCCTATTTTCAGGGGCTTAAGCTATGATAAAGATAGGAATATTAAGTATATTTTTATATAAAAAAACTCTTAAAAAAAGTAAAAATTTTCAAATTTATATTTAAGTAAGTTTATTTTATTCACAAGTTAGAACAATGTGTGAATAGTAAACATTCATTTGTTTTTTAAGACAATTTTGTATCTATTATAATTATTTAAGAAAAAATTTTATCATATTAAAGATAATTTTTTTGTAAGAAAAAGAGGGTATTATTATATCCACGAACGACCTCCCTGGTGTGTTGGTCGTTTGCATATAAAGATAATGAAGATGAGCAAATTTAAAAGAGTTTTTTAAACCCCGTTGTATCTTTTTATAATCTTCTTAACACGGTTCTTTAGTTTACGTAATGCTTCAACACTTGTTTCACCATCAGCAGTTAGATTTTCAAATCCATCGTCAAATTGAGCTTTAGCTATCCAACCTATTTTTTTATGGTATTTTATACCAACAAAACGGATATCACCAAAGTGGTCTTCACATAACTCATATATACGTTTAATACGTTCAGTATTAGTTTTTTTTCTTATTTCTGGCACAGATTTCTCCTTATATTATTTGTGTAATTCTATCATAATAAAATTACTAAAATTCTAATCTTTTTTAGAATCATCATCTGATGTAGCAGCTTTTATAAAACCAATTACACCTACGGCAAATACAGCAACTAAAAATACTATTTGAAATATTTCAATATAACTCATGTTTTTCCTTAATGGTAGATAGATATTATATGGGGCATATGTTAACGAATGAACACAAAGTCTTTAAGAGTAGTTTTTATCTGATTTTTCTTTCTCTTTTAGTTGTCCACATGCGGCAGATATATCTATACCTTTTGAATCTCTGATGGTACAAAGAAGACCATGATTTACTAGATACTCTTGAAACTTGATCATATCGCTAAGTTCTGGTCTATCATAAGTAGTTCCTGGATAAGGATTAAAGTATATTAGATTTACTTTAGCTTTGATCCCATGTAGAAGCTTGACAAGTTTTTTTGCAGAACCTATATCGTCATTTTTATCTTTTATAACAAGGTATTCAAACATAACACGCTTTCTAGTATCTATAGGAAAGCGTTTAACTGCTTCTATGATTGAGTTTATGTTATGAGCTTTATTCATAGGTATAAGTTCAGTTCTAAGCTCATCATCAACTGCATGGAGTGATATGGCTATATGAACTCCTAGATCCATTGCACCTAATGCATCTATTTTATTACTAAGACCACTTGTAGAAACAGTTTGGCGTTTTGCACTGATCGCTAGTCCGTCTTCTTCTTTAAATATCTCTATAGCTTTTGCTAGATTGTTTAGGTTATCAAGTGGCTCACCCATACCCATATAGACTATATTTATTTTGCGGTTATGTTTATGATCATTGTCCCGCTTAAGTGAAACAACCTGCCCTACTATTTCTCCGGGAGTTAGATCTCTAGTAAAACCGCCTTTTGCAGTTAAACAAAATGA